>Ga0315284_10002952_pt1 | contig 24220 bp, 26 predicted proteins | sample YL17G09_16_MG_FD_203696 | JGI IMG/M metagenome (GOLD analysis project Ga0315284, IMG submission 203696) | Sediment microbial communities from Yellowstone Lake, YNP, Wyoming, USA - YL17G09_16 | ecosystem: Environmental > Aquatic > Freshwater > Lake > Sediment | place: USA: Wyoming | collected...
AGAGGCATGACTAGGTCAGCTCGGTGACGTAGAGGGAGCTCGAGGACACGGCCTGGATGCCGGTCACGATGCCGGTGTACCCGAAGGGCACCTCATAGTACCCGTCGCGCAAGATCTTGACCGTGAAGCTCGTCAGTGTCGCTGCCGCGCCGAGCTTGACGTACCAGGCTTGGTTGCCCTCGTTGTAGAGCGTGAGACCCTTACGCGCAGCGTTCAATGCCTGGAGCGTGACCACGACGAGCGATCCCGCGACCTGAGTGACGGCCGAGGCCGTAGACGCAGACGGGGTGGACGAGACGGGGATCGCGGGTTGATCGCTCGCCAGCGTGACCGGGATCGACGCGGCCATCGTCTTCTGGCCGACCGTCGGAGCCGTCGAGCCCAGCCACGCGCCGATGTTCGCATCGAGCCGGCCGCCGACAAGAGCGGCAGGTAGCTGCGTGGCAGCAGCGCGCGTTGCGAGCGTCGCTTCGGTCGCCGCGCCCGCGGGTAGCGGCAGCGCAGCGGCAGAGATCGGCACAGCAGCCGCGCGTAGCTGCGCGTCGGTCAGGGGACCATCGACCGTGATCGAGTTTCCGCCATCCTGAATATTGACGGCCGCAGCGCCCGCGCCGTTGTTGACGGTCACGTCGCCGATGTCGACGCCGGGTTGCGTCTGAAGTGCAGCGGTGGCGGCTCCAGTCGGAAGAGGCAGCGCCGCGGCGGAGATCGGCTGCGTGACCGCGCTACCGTCTACAACAAGTGCGCCGGCCGCGGTCACCAGCGCGATGTCTGTACCGTCGGTGATGCCGGTGAGTTGTGTACCGTTCGTCTGATTCGCGGCCGTAGCAGCGCCCGTCGGAAGCGGTAGGGCAGCGACCGAGACGGGGAGCGTGCTCTGATCACTCGCGATGACAACCGGCGCGCTGGCGGCCATCGCCTTCTGGCCGAGCGTGTTGAGGCGCGTCGAGAGCGCCACGTCGAGGTTCGGCGGGTCTTGAATCGCCGCCTGTCCCGAGACGTTGACGTCGAGTTGGTTCGCGCCGTCTCGAACTTCGACGCCGCCGATCGTCGCCGAGCCCTTGGGGATCGGGCCGCCGATGGTCACGACCTGCGGACAGGTCGACGCGTCGAGGAAGACCGTGGCCGAACCGCTCGTGACCGTGTTGCCGCGCGCGCGGACCTTCTGGAAACCCGCGCAGGCGATGACCCAGTTTCCGTTCGCGGTGGTCTGCGTGATCTCGTCGCCGGTCACCGAGTTGACGGCGAGCGCGGGGTTCCACGTCACGCCGTCGATGGTGGACTCGAAGACGAGCGTACCAGTCCAAACGCCTGTAACCTGCACACCGCACGCACCGGATGCCTGCGTGTTGATCTCGACGTTCTGCGCGGCGGTGATGGTGCCGGTCGCGGTTCGATCGGTGCCGGCGCTGACGGTGACGGGGAGCGGCGACTGGTCGCTGGCGAGCGTGACCGGGATCGACGACGCCATCGGCTTTTGACCGAGGCTCGTCGCGACGCCACCGTATTCGACGATGTTGACGTCGCCTGTGCCGCCGCCGCCAATGACCACGACCGGCGTTCCGCCAGGAACGCCTTGAACAGAAAGTACCTGGGGTGCGGGGACGCCAGCTAGTCCGGCGATTTCAGCGGCCATGTTTGCTCGTGTCCTATCTTCGGCAGGCGCAAGCCTACACCGTAAAATAGCATGCTACAAGCAATCGTGTGCTGCCGTCGGTGTTACGGTGAGCTTACGGTAACACTTACGGTGGGCTACCGCTTCGCCTTGCCAAGATTGGCAACGAACTCGCCCGCCATCTTGCCCCACTGCCCGAGCGTCTCCGTCGTCTTCTTCTCGATCACGCTCTGGCCGAACTGGATGAAGCCCTGCACAAAGCCCTTCGCCGCGAAGGTCGCGTCCTCGCGCACGCACTTCATGATCCTGTTGATCAGATCATCGGGCGATTTGAAGCCCCGGATGTGCGGGCCGATCGTCATGAGATAGGCGAGAAGTGCTTGCTGGCGCTCGTTCATGTCAAGAGCCTAGCGCGAAACGGACTTCCCATCCACAGCGCGTATTGCTAGGCTGGCGCCATGGCCCTGGATCGTGCAAAGAGCGAAGCGGAACGCGCGAAGATCGAAACCGCGCTCGCCAAGCACGACCGCAACATCGAGGAGACCGCGCGTGAGCTCGGCGCGTCTCGTCGCACGTTGCAGAACCGTATGCGCGCGTACGGCATGGCTCCTGGCAAAAGTGGCCGCCCACGCGTCCCGATGCCCTACCCGTGGACCGTCCGGGCTACGCGATGGGCTCGTCGTAACAAAGGCGCGCTCGGCGCGGTCGCTGCCGTCGGCGCGGCTGTTCTCGGCTACAAGCATCTTCGTCGGCAAGCGCCACCTTCAGGAAAGTAGACGCTATGGACTTCGGAATGGATATGACACCTGCGATGGCGTTGCCGAACATGACGCGGCGCGAGCGCAACGATCGCTGCAAGGGTCAGATCATGATCAGGACACCGAAGAACGTGATCGTCGACAAGAAGTGGTTCGGCGTGCCGCCCACGCCGCTTGCGACGCCGCCGAAGTGGCGCGCGGGCGGGCCGATCTCGTTCTAGGCCGCGTCTTCGGCGATCACCTCTTCCTTCTTCCCGTACTTCGACAAGATCCAGCGTGCTACGAGGTCCAGCGGCGATGTGCAGCGCTTGATTCCTTCGACGCTCTTCACGGCGCCCGATGGCTCGAAGCGCGTGAAAGTGAACTTCTTCATGAGCTCCTCGACCGGCGCTCCGTGCTGAAGGGCTACCGAAACTGCGATGGCCCAGTGGTCGAACAGCGCCTCGGTCGAGCCTGCCTTGCCAACCTTCACAAAGATCTCGCCGAGACGTCCATCCGAGTAGAGCCCGCTCTGTATGTAGCCCTCGATCTCTTGCGTGCTGCCGTCTTCGGCGCGTGCGAGGATCTGGAACTTCTGCGTCGCGCCGTCGCGGGTGTCTGGTAGTCGCTTTCGCATGATCACCTTTCTATTCTCGTGCGAAGACGCGACGTCGTTCGAAACGCCGCAGATGGTAGAGCCCAATGCCGATAGCATCAGTAACATCCCAGGTGTGCTTCACATTGTTCGGCCACACGATCGTCGCAAGCTCGTTGTCCGACAAGCGCAGGCGCACGCGCCCTTCGATGACGTACGACTCGCTTGTGGTCTTGGGCTTCTGCGTTCCGCCCTTCCATTCATGTGGCACGCCGTACATGATGTGCGCGTTCGGCAGCAACGCCGCGAGCGCGGCGTCGACACCGAAGACCGGCAGGAGATTGTTCGGGTCGCCCTTGGTCTTGCCGGAGCCCCGCTGGTAGATCTGCGGGATCTCGACAGCGAGCATGTCCGGTGAAGCCTTCCCCGACTTGAAATGCCAATCGATGACCGCCTGCGCTGCCGTGGCACATTCACGAGGACCGCTTCCGTCCTTCAAGGTATTGGCCACGTATGCCGCTGCGGTGAGCTTTCCCTCTGCCCACAGAGCTACGCCTACACCACGAATGCCGGGGTCAATGCTGAGGAGGGTGCTCATGCGGCCACGCACGTTTCGAGCAGACGCAAATCGATCGCCGAGCTGTCATCGGACTGGCACGTAGACCACAGGACGGCTCGAGCGCCGCAGTTGCTGCACGTCGAGCTCCGCTTGGATGCCTCGCGTTTGAATTTCGTGAGCACGTGTCCATGTTCCGTGGCTGCTTGCACGATACTGCGTCGTGCCTGCTCGATTCGAGAGCCTGTTGTGGATCGGGTCATGCGCTGATGCGGCAAAGTATCTCGTCGTACGAACCGTCATCAGTGTCGTTTGTATCGCACGCTCGGTTCGGACATAACGCATCTTTGCTGTCTAGCATCGCACCACAGTCAGTACACTCATCCGTGTTACTCAGCAGATCTGTTCGTTCGAAGCGCTCAGCGAGCCCTAACATCTGATCGACCAGAGCTACCGCACCTGCACCTTGCAGGTGTGCAAGACGTGCTAGCTCTCGCCCGCGCATGTGATGCTTTACCTGTTTCGCTTCTGTTGCGATCGGTTCTTGCGTGAAAGTCACAACAAACCACACATTGTCGTTCTTGCTCAGATTGCAGGTTGCGCATGATGGTCGGATGTTTGCTGGCCACTGAGAACCGCCCCTAGATAAAGGAATGGCATGATCTAGATGCTCGTGCGGTTTTGCTCCGCAATATGCGCACATGCCTCCGTAGAGACCGATTCGCTGAGCTATCTGTTCTTCTGTGGATGTGCCTGACGCTCCTGCTTTTCTTGCACGTCTGGCCGAAGCAATGGCAATCACTTTGCTCCAGTTTTGCTGCTTCCATGTAGCTATCTGTACTAGTCTGGTTGACTTGTTGTCGTGGTAGTTGTTCCTACTCCGATCATTCATGTTCTCTTTGTTCGCGGCGTAGTAGGCGCGTCTTTCGACTCGCGCTTGCTCTGTGTTTCTAGCGTAGTTCACACGAGCGTAGTCTTTTCGTTTACCAGGGTTGTTCTTATGCCAGTTGCTACGATAGATTCGCAAACAAGCTGTGCAATAGTTGGTTAGACCATCGCGTGTTTGCTTACTCGGACCGAAAGGCCCCGCGCCACCGCACTTAGTGCATTTCTTGCTGTTCATGTGTCTGGTGTCCACAGAACCAGTTTACCAGATTCGTCATGCACAGGTGCCGCGTCTTTGTCCCACCACTTCATCAACGCTGGCTCTGCTTTCCAAAACACGTCTGGGGCGAGCTCTCTCCCGGATTCGCACATGATATCTGCGACACGCGGCGCCGCAAGATGTGCCATTGGGATTGGATGCTCACCTATCGGCTCGTCGTGCTGATAGACCGGAAGTCGACTGCCTGCGAGCGGAGATTCGCCTCCACCATCCCAGCGCGTTCCTAGATAGCACTCGCGTGTGGCGCGAATGAAGGCGAGCTTACCGACGTCGGACAACAAGGCTTGAAACCCGGTGTTTGCGCCAGCAGTGAAGTTGCAGCCGCCGCGCACACGCAAGATCTCCTTTTCACCGCGAGTCTTGTTCCAGCCAAGGCAGGGAACTCTTCCGTCGATGTCCACGCGACCTGATACGTATTCGTACAGGTACTTCTTGACCTCTGGATACGTCGAGAAGAATGCGGGCTTGAGGATGTTCTCTACAACGCGCACGCACGCTTCGCACACCGGAGCGTACTCGTGCGTCTTCCACGTGGTGATCTTGACCTTGCCGCAGTAGTCAGCACCGCCGATTAGAACGCAGAACCTGATTCCGTTGAACCCTGCGTTGCCGTCTTTGTCTTGTGACGGACCGTCTGGGCAGTGCGTAAAGCCCTCGCTGCTCTTGCGTTTGGCGAGCACGAACGTCGCCGCGCCCATGCCGCCAGGCAGCCCGAACATCCCGGCCTTGCTCGCCTGTCTGAACTCCTTGGCTCGCTTATCGCCTGCCTTCACGAGCGCGCGCGCCTCATCAAAAGGCACACCCATCATCTGCGAAGCCAGCTTCGTATGCAGCGAGCCAGGATCTTTCGTCTCGTTGATGATCGTGGCCATCGCCGAGTATCCGACAGTCCAGATGCAGATCTGTGCCAGCGTGCAGAGCTCGCCAGCAGCGTAGTCTGTGGATGACAGGTAGTAGCCTTCGCGAGCCATAACGCAGTTTCGTACGCCGCCTTTGCGCGGGAACTGTTGGATGGGATCGCCGTACGACACGCGGCCGGTGTAGAGCAGCACGTTCGGCTTGAGCGTCAATGGTCCGCTGATCCCGCGACGCAGATACGGCAGATACGTCGATCTTACCTTCTCGACCTCATCTTCGCCGAAGTCGCTCAGGTCTTCGTTGCCGCTCTCCATCTTGACGTCGCGATCGGTGGCGATGCCAAAAGTCTTCGTGCGCTTCAGATTTTTTGCCGTTCGCACATCTAGCCCGGTGCCATCACAGCCACCATCACCAGCCTGGCATGTGACCTCATTGCCGAGCTTTCCAATCTTGCCCGCACCGACGCACGCTGTGCAGGTAGCTCCGACACAACCAACAAAACGACCGCGCACCTTCTCTCCGCGACAGTCTTCCTCTTTGACATTGCGAATCTTGCCGGTGCCTTTGCACCGCGAACATCGACTCAGCGGATTTGCGCCGTACGCGAGCACGATGTCGCGCTTCACCGCCGCTGTATCTTCGGTACCATTCTCACGAATCCAGCCTAGCTTCTGGTAGCGTTCGACGACGATCTTGTGCAGTGCTTCAACCTTCGCCGACAAAAGCGCTACGCGAGCATGATCTGTCCGCAGGCCCCATGCGGCACCTAGATGCAAACAAAACGCGGCTTCCGCCTGGAACGCGGCGTTGTTGAAATTGCGTGCTGGACCTCTTTCTGGATCTGTTCGACCTCGATACCAGCCATGTAGCTGCCCGAGCGCCCCGATCAAAGTGTTGAGCGTGTCGTCGACAGGATATTTCTTCGCGTTTGCGGGCCAGTGCTTGAGCTCGACATCTTCGAGAAGCGCGTACGACATGCGCCACGCAGCCGATTCTTTAGCGTCAGTGCGTCCTGTGACGAGATCGAGCACCGTGGCCAACGCATAGCGCGTCGTCACCTCGCCTGTGGATGGATTTCGAAGCGGTCCACCTGTGCGCGGATCTTCACCGAGATGCCCACCGGCAATGGCATCTAACGTCTGCACAATCGAAACATCGATCACGCGACCTTCGCGATACGCTCGGAAAATCTCCGGCAGCAACTCTGGATTACTTGCCGCGATACACACAAAATCGTACGCGATGTTGGCGCCCACGATGGTGATCCCCGACTCGAGATACTCCTTAGCTGTTGCTACAGCCACAGCGCGCGGGTAGAGCAGTTCTCCTCGGACGCTTCCGTCGCTGCCTACTGTTGCCATCGAGCCGACAACGATAGGTGGGGCCAAACACGACTGTGTGGTCTTGTGCGTCTCGAGATCGAAAGCTCGAAGACGCGCGATGTCGACGCTTTTGATGTCCATGCTGTAGATGACGCAAAGCGCCGCCCGACGGACTTCTGCCGAGCGGCGCTCTACTAGAGAACTACGACGACGCGCCAGCGCCCGCGGCCAACTGCGCCTCGGTGAAGACCTGCTGGCCTCGGTACCAGAAACCCGGCGCCGTAGGGTGAGCCGTCCATCCGTCGAGATACGGCTTCACGACCGGAGGAGCCGGGGGTGCTGCCGGCGCCGCAGGAATCGCGGACGCGGCCGTCATTGCAGCAGTCGTCGCAGGCGCAGTCGCCGGCACCGACGGCGTGTCGTCCACCTCATCGTCACCGACCGACGCGGTCTCGAGCTCCGCCCGGCGCGTGATGACGAGCTCCTTGCTGTTCTCGCCGACGCCCGGCTTCGCAGTGCACTCCCAGTTCAGGATCGTGACAAACTCCTTCTGATCAGCCGGGAGCAGCTTGGTCTTCTTCTTCTCCTTCATGGAAGCGGTGCAGGAGATGACCATGCCGCACGAGGGGTTCGCCTTCTTGCCATCGGCAGGCGTGCCGTCGTTGTTCTTGTTGTCGTGCAAACGGGTCAAATCTTTCCACGTCGAGTTGACGTCCGACTCGGACGTGTCGCCCTGGCTCATCCCGAACAGACCGAGGACGAAGGACTTGACGTTGCCCGGAGCGCTCTTGCCGCCCGGACCGTCGAAGTTGACCTTCATCGCGCAATCCGAACCGACGAGGTTGGGGCGCGTGCCGTCGTCGAACTTCGCCGGGTTCACGCCCGCGGGCATGATCTGCGGATTCGGCTGCGCCTCGAGAACTCGGAGCTCGGCGAAGGCGAAGCGGCCAGACTCGACCTTCTCGGCGAAAACGCGCTTGATCACGAACTTGTATCGGCCGACGCGGATGTTGTCGCTGTTGCCGAAGGTCTTTGCGGACGCAATCAGTTCGCTTAGTTCACTGCTGACATCACTCATTTGGATCTCCTTGTGCGTGGAACGGTTGAGGGTGGAACGGATGAGGGTGGAACGGATGAAGGTGAATCAGTTCTGCTTCGCGCGAAGTGTTACCGTTCGGGTTTGTACCTCCTGTTCTAGTTATGCAGCAAGTCTTTTTATCGGGATCTTCCAAGAAACCTGGGGAGCTCGTCCACGACACCCACGATGCTGGTTGCCGCAGCGAGAACCGTTGCATTTTCGGCAGGCCGGGACGATGTTCGCGCGAACATAACGACCGCCGTTGTGCCCACAGACGAGGCGATCTACCTCGAAAACTCCCAGCGGTCTAGTGCTCGTCGCGGTCAACATCCTGCTGCCGCACCAGAAGCACGGGATCGTCTTGCCTGACGGGCTCGCGAACTTGCTGATCAGCCAGCGCCGTCGCTGTCGTCGATTATGCGCACTGCCCCGGCTGTTCGTGTTGCTCGTGCCCCTCATGCTGCTAGCGCTTTCTTCTCGTTCTTTTCAGCGGTGCGTACTTCCTTCGGCGTGTCGTTGAGTATCTTGAATTTTCCCAGACCATCAAAAACGAAAAAAGCGTATTCGATCGAGTCGGTCTTACCGTCGGGCGTGAAGCTCGGCCGATCGGGCAACACGTAGGTGCTCGGCTTCAACTCCCGAAATAAATCTCGACGCGGCCCGCAGCACCAGTTGAGCCTCTCCAAGAACACGGCGGTCGCGCTCTTGACCTTCAAACACTGCAACAGGATGTCCTGCGCGTACACGAACGGCGGGTTGGTGATGATGACGCTCGGGCCTTCACCGATGTCGAGCGTGCGCGCGTCCTCCGAGGCGGCCACTGCGACGTTGGGGATGCTACGCAACGCGGGCAGATACAGCTCGTTGAGCTCGTTCGCAATCCAGCGCACATCCGAGCGCACCTCGTTGACGGCGCGGATGATGGAGCCTGCACCTGCACAGGGCTCGACCCAGACGAGACCTGGAAATGCTACGGCCTCGAGCAGACGATGCACGCACCATCGGGGCGTGGGGTAGTCATCGAGAGCTTCTCGGACGGTGCCGCGTGCGGTGGAGCTCACAGATTTTCCTTGTGAGCACGTCTGCGTGCAGCGATTCGCATCTTCTCGATCGTCTCTGCCGAGTGTTTAGCTCTTTTCTTCCCTAGTTTAGCCAGCCTCATTTTCGATCGCGTTTCTTCAGAAACCGGACCCCTATTTCTAGCTAAAATGCGCAGCCTCTCTCGCGCTTCCGGTGAACTAGACATCACCCTCATTCGTGATCGCGCAGCCTCTAAGCGCTCTGGTTTACGACTAGCTTCAGCTATTTTTCTTTTGCTCTCTTCTGTGTGTTTGCGCCCTGTGCACGATTCTACGATTTTCTTCAAACCTTCAGGCGTCAAACAGCTACCGCGTCTGAGCGCACTGTCGCGCATCCTTTGCTTGCTGACACTAGATATTTTTGTGCCTTTTCTACTTGCTGCTGAAGCTCTTAATTTCTCGCGATGTTCCATAGTTCTATTACGCGAATAAGCACACATTTTAGCGCACGTAGCTGCTGAGCGTTTGATGCCTTTATTCTCGACTCTTACGCCGCCGTCTGATATGTTTGTCAGCATCCCTGACGGTCTTCCAAGAGCTATCCACGCTATTTCAGCGTCGTCCAGTTGCTCTAAGGTTTCTACGTATTGGAGCGCTACTATTTCGTAATCTAAATTGAGCGCAAATAACTCTCGTAGCCATTGCGCTTTGGCATTGCTTTCCTTGAAAGCTCTCGTTTTATGTGATTTGGGACGTAACATCCCATAAGATGATCTACCGACATATCGTATAGACCTATCTCGGGGATCGATCAGTCCGTAGACTAGGAAATTTGTAGTCTTCATACGTCTACACTAAGGTCGGCAAACAGCAACTTAGGTAGATTTCCGGTCATCGCAAAATTAAATTCTGCTTGCTCGATCGCCTTCCGAAGCGCGTCCTTGAACTCCGTGGTGTGCAGATAGGCGAACGTCTCGACGACGTCTTCCTTCTGTCCTTCACGATGCAGCCGTCCAAGAAGCTGCTCTAGCCCGCGTGTGCTCGCGTTCGACGCTGGCATCTCTGTGATGAGCTGCTTCGAGAACAGATACTGCAACCCGTCAGTGCCGGCGCCGTGTGCCGGGATGCTGCAAATGATCGAGCGGTTGCCCTTCTCGGCACGCAAACGCTCTTCACCACCGGGTCCGCCGTTGAAGTACGGAAGCTCCGCGAGTTCCGCGATACGCCGACCAAACGCCGTCGACGTAAACCACACCACGCCCTTGTTTTTGGTTGCCCACTCAGCGGCGTCGCGAGCCAGCCAGTCGTCGAGCCATTTCACGCGCTCGTCGTATTCGACGCGCTTCTCGATCGCGCTCCAGGCGGGCCACTGCGCGCATTCCCACTGTGGGAGCACGCCCGTGTACCTCGGGCTCTGCCAGTAACGCACAGCCGCGTCGGCGCACAGCTTCGGGGAATCGAGATGCACCTCGCCACTCTGCAACTTGGTGCGCAGCGCCTTGTTGTACGCCTTACGCTGCGCGTACCAGTCGGTGATGAGCTGGCACTGATCACATTGCGGATCATTGACCGTCCTCGTCGGTGCGCACTTGCATGGGTGCTTGGGGAACGCCCAGTAGCTATAGAAGCCACATGCGACGTTCTTGGCGGTAGAAATCTGCTCGATCTTCTCCACGAGCTCTTCGCCGTCAGGACGCAACCAGTCAATGCGCACCTGCATGAGCGCGGTCTTCACCACCTCGGGCATCTTGGGCGGGATGCGCTCGCTGAAGTAGATGGCGGCGTTGATCGACGACGCGCTCGCGGACACGACGCCGCGCGTGTGCAGACGGCGCTGCTGGAAACCTTTGCGGATCGCCTCCTCGGGCGCCTCCATGAGCAGGTCGGTGAGCGACATATTGTCGACCTCGCCCTTGCCGAAAGCCCGCTGCAACGCCTTCGCGGTGCGCGACGTGCGGTCGGGCTTGTAGTTCGTGTCGATCACCTGTGACCACGCTTCCGCCTCGTTCGGGTCCAGCGGCAACGGCGAGCCCGTGCCCAGCGAGTACGCGCAAAGCATCTGAGTGTCCTTCACGGACTTCGACTCGAGCGTGCCCGACCATCCGATCAGGTTCACCGCACGCGCACGCACTGGCTGTCCTGCCGCGATGGCCTGCTCGCGCTTGAGAATGCGGTCGGCGAGGTAGCGTTTGCAGCGGCGGTTGATCGCGCTGTTGCCCGTCACGCGGTGCGACTCGTCCAAGATGAGCGTGTCTGGCGCGAGCCGGTCCAGCATGTCGCTCGATTCCATGCGCGACAAGATCGAATACGAGATCAGGTGCAGCGGCGGCGTGCCCGGCACGGTGTACCCCGCGCCGTCGTCGAAGATGATGCTGCTGACACGGAAATGCTCACGCAGCCGTAGGTAGTGCGAGCGGTAGTGCTGGCGCTGCTTGGGCTCGATCACGAGCGCGGCGAGCTTGCAGTCTGGGAATGCGAGTGGCGCGAGCAGACCGGCGATGCTCTTACCCGAGCCGACGCCCAGGAAACCCACGATGCCGCCGACCTCAGACGCTTCGTTCAACGTCCACGCCTGCACCGGGTTCAGCACCGTGATGCAAGGATGTCCACTCTCGCCGTCGGCCGCGGGCAGCGTCACTTCGTCGCCGGGACGCAGCGCTGTAACGGTCTGCGCGGTCTGCGTCTCGGTCGTGTTCGACCTGTTGTCCGCGACGAACGCCTCGAGCTCGACGATCATCGGCGCCTCGGGCTTCACGCCTTCGGGCAGCACGCGGGTGATGGTCAGAGTGCTATCGCTGTTGCGCAGCACACGACGCGGGCGACAGGCGCAGGACAACCTCGTGCCCCGCGAGTACCTCGCCGTGACGACCTCGATGAGCGCCTGCGTCTTGGCGGGGTAGCGCCGAGTTCGAATGTCTCGCTGGCAGTCGAGAGGTAGGCGCTTGGGGAGCGCGACGATGCGCAGCAGATCTGGCACCGCAGGGATGCCGGTCGGCGCCGCAGGTGCGGGAACGAGCGAGCTCAGGCTGTCGAACATGGACATGGTGCTTAGATACCTAGAAAACCAGACGCGCGGTAGTAGCGAAGCGTCTCAATCGACATGCGGATGTCGTCAAGCGCACGGTGCTGCGGCACAGGCTTGCCATCGGGACCGAGACCGGGGCGCTTGGCATGTATCTTAGGTGCCCATGCCTTCGCCAGCAGCGTCAACGTCGAGACGTCCACCATCCGATGCGACAGGCACTTCGCGTAGAGCGGCATGTGCTCGTTGATCCACGCACGGTCGAAATGAATCGAGGAGCCCGCGAGGATCTGGTTGCCCTCGACAATGCCGTTTGTACGCAAGCTGTGAAGCACCGCGTGCTCGACGTCACCGAGAAGTGGTAAATCTCGAGCCATCGCCGATGGTGTGACGCGGCCCCAGCCTGCATCCGTGTCACCGTGGTGTCCTTGATACAGCGCGGTGAGCAAGCCGCTCTTCGTGTGCATCTCGTACACGAAGTCGTCCATCACCTCAAAGCCGCGACCTTCGAGCGGCTTCACGATCGAGACGAACGGCTCGCCTACTTCGTTGAGCTCATCGTCGGTGATGACGATCGCGATTTCAAGGATGGAGCCCTCTTGCGGAAGCAATCCGGTCGTCTCGAGGTCTAGCCAGATCAGCATCAGGTCACCTGTCCGCAAATCACGATGCTCTTGTGCTTCTGGCAGAAATTGTCGCCGATGTACGGCCTCCCGTCGGCGGGCAGCGGCGGGCACGTGCACGGGATGTAGATGTCGTCGTTGACGATCACTGTCGGAAAAGTCAGTTGCGCGGGGTTCTGCGGCGTGAGGTTGATCCCCTGCTCCCACACGACGCCTGAGCCCGCGCACGAGCGGCACTGTTCGAACCCAGCACTGCTGCCGGTCCAGGTGCCGCCGACCTGATTGTAGAACCCGGCCATGACCTTCCCATTGCCGCCGCAGACGGGGCACTTGTGCGCGATCATGTTCTCTCCTTTTGTTATCGACAGCAGCCTGACGCCGGGTGCCTGCCGAGGTAGATCGCCGCGTTGCGCTGAACGCGAAGTGATTCTGGTGTTCGTTGCGCACCTTCTCGCGGCGACCCCTTCGCCGCTTCGCGCTCGAGGATGTAGTTCATGATGCAGGGGACTAGCGGGTCGGTGATCGCCTCCGCGCTTGCGATGTCGTCGTTCGACAAGTCGTATTCGATCTTGGCTTGAAGGTCTGGCGGCCAGCAGGTCGTTCGAGGGATGATCGCGCATCCGGAAAACGCTAGGCACAACAACCATGTCTTCATGCCTTGCCTCCGAGCTCCGTGAACCTATCGAGAAACGTCTGCTTCGCCTTCTTCGGCTCCATCGGGAAGATGTGGCCGCCGTACGGCTTCGGCATGTCGATCCAGGGCGCGGGCTCTGGTCCCATGAGGTCTCTCTTCTCGGTCGCGAGCATGGTTATGTCCGCCTCGTGGACGAGCGGGTGCGAGAAGAGCGCGAAGTCGATGTTGAACTTCTGCGCGATAGTGCGCATCACGTTCGACTCGATCTCCTTGTAGACCGGGAGGTGCTGTTTGATCATCGTCGGCACGTCGACGATGTACGCCTCCGGCGCGTCGTGGAGCAGCGCGACGAGTTGTAGGAGCCTGCGCTCGTCCGCGCTCAGACGCAGGAAACCGTCGAGCGTCGTGATCACGTGCGACGCCATGACGCTGTGTTGGCCGACAGAATAAAATTCCCGACACTGCCCCGAGTATCTGCACAGGTTCGACAGGCCGTGCGCGATGTCCTCGATGCAAATCATCTCTACCGTCGGTGCGAGCGGGACGAATTGCTTTCCGCTCGCGGTTTGAAGCCACGTAGATCGCATCAGTTCCTCACGACTTCAGGCGTGCCCTCACCGAGCTCTTCCAGATGGAACTTCGGCCCGCCAGGCTCCCTCACCAGGGGCTCGTCGCAGTCGCAGCGCCCCAGTGCCTCGAGCAACTTCCCCGCGTACTTCACGAGCGTGCGTGGCGGTCGGTGCATGAAAAGCTGCGGCGAAAACTCGCTCCTCATCCAGTCACGAAAATCGTCTCGCGAAAACGTCGCCTCGCACCAGGGGCACTCGAGCAGTTGCTCTTGTTCGGGGGCCGAGGCGTGTATCTCGCTGACGTCGGTGGTGCAGCCGCAAGGCAACGGCACGAGCATGCAATCGGCCGTGAAATTCTGAGACATGGTGGATGGTTCCTCCACATCTACAAAATCACGCCGCATCGGCGGTGTCGAGATCTTGCTCCAGCGTCTTCTTCACGGCAGGCTCGACCACGATGCGCTCGGGCTTATATGCCTCGGGCGTCGTCGCGATGCAGTCCGGACAGACGTTGATCTCCTGTGCGATCTGACTTCCCTGCGTACCGTCCGCGTGCGTCACCATCTTGCGCTCGGTGACGATGCGGGTCGGGCGCTCTGCGGACTTGCTGCACTTCTGACACTTGAACATGGGGCTCCTCTAGGCTCGTGCTTCGGTTGCTTGCTTCGGGATGGGGCCTCGATCGACAGCCCATTCGTCGAGTTGCTCGACGGTGTACCACCCGCTGTTGTATCGGTGCTGCTCCATCGGGTTCAGGAAGAACATCACCTCGTGTTTGGTCTTCACTTCGCCACGCGTCGTCGACTCGAGCTTCCAGCCCGGCGAGAGCGCGAACCATCGACGCCCTGCCTTCTCGAGACGCGCCTCGATGCCAGTCGCCTTCGCTGCGGCCACGAGCTTGATGCGGTCCTCGTCGGCCTCGCGCATCCCGTCAGCCTTGTCCTTGGGAATGCGCGAGACGATGGCGAGCACGAGCCCTGCGTTCTGGAAGACGCCGCCGCCGCCCAGCCAGATGGCCGCGTCCTTGCGTCGGAACGCGTCGTAGATCTCGACGAGCGCCGCGATGTCCTTCTTCTCCGTGACGTGCACGCCGAAGGACTTCTCGTCCCACGCCGTCGCCATCGTTCGGTCGCCGTAGAGCGTGAGCTCGCTCCGGGTGATACGGTGCTTGATCGCTTCGGCCTGCCGGGTCTCGGCCGTCTCGCCGCCCAGATACCCTACCGGCTGAAAGAACAGCACCGCCCTCTTCGGCGACTTCGACAGCATGAAGTCGGGCTCGGCAGGCACTGCTGTGATCGTGCGCTTGGCTAGCCCTACCTTCCCTTCCACACCGAACGGGATGGCGAAGTCGCCTTGCAATCCCTTGATGCCCCACTCGTGCTCGGAGCAGTAGTCCGCGCCCAGGTTCACGCCGATGAGCGTCGTGCCGTCGGCGTCGTACAGGAAGCCGTTGTCTCGTCCTCGGCGCATCGGCTAACCCCGGTAGACCGCGTCGCACGTCATCGCGAGCGCCTCGACCACGACCATCGCGATCTCGTCCGACCCGCGCACGAAGTACCGTCCCGGCGCTGGCGGCTTCTTTCGGCACTCCGCGGCCACGACGCCCTTCCAGCCGCCGAAGCTCAACGGCTTCTCCTGCGCGGCACGAACATCCATGACACCCGCGGCGCTCTCGATGTTTCGGACAATCGGGATGTAGTAGTCCTCGAAGGGCTTGAGCGTCGGGCCGCGCTCGACGTGCACATCGACGAAGAGCGATACGCCCTCGGGGGACGCGGGCGCAACGGGCACGAACGTCACGGTCGTTGGTGCTACCGCCGTGGGCGCGGGCGGCGCAACGACGGGTGCGGGTGGCACCACGGCCGTTGGTGCTGCCACCACTTGCGGTGGTGCGGGCGGCGCCGGGGGCACGACTGCCATCGTCGATACGGGCGGCGCCGGGATCGGCGGCGCGGGCACCGATGGTGTCGGTGGCGCCGACGTGGTCGCCGGCACTTCCGTGGCCACCTGCGTCGCGGCTGCGGTGGGCTGCGTGACGACCGCGCCCACGGGCTTGTGCCGCGGGATGGTCGCCACGTAAACCTCGCCCTCCTTCGCTGGCTTGAGTCCGATCTCCTTCCCACACGACGCGCAGTTCATCTTTCGCGCGAGTGCGATGTCGATCGTCAGTGGAATCCTCTGCTTGCCACCAGGACACCAAACACTGCTCTTGTCCTTTTCCTCAGACACAACCGCTGCCTGTGCCGCTGCGATCGTCGCATGCTGCAACGCGTGCGCTTCCGCACGAGCTCGAGCTGCGGGGTCTCCGATCTGCGCAATCTCCTCCGCAGGCATCGGGTCCGCCGCCTGCATGAAGCTGGGCGTCGGCGCATCGGGCGGAACGACTGCATCCAGACGCGGCGCAGCCGGCACGGCACCGGGGCAGCCCACGTGCACGATGTTGCCATCCGTCAACCTCGAGACGTTGTCCATGGTGTACGCCGTGCCGCACTTGGCGCACGAGCCAAACGACGCCGCCGTCACTGTCGCGGTGTGCGTGCCATTTGTACCGTTCACCGCCAACTGCGTCTTCTCGACCTCGACCTCTGCTCGGTAGGCCGTCTCGTCGACGTGAGGCGCGGCTGGAATGGCCGGTGCGTCGGGCGATGCGGGCAGTACGAGCGTCGTGGGCGGCGCGGCGGGCGGGGTGCTGTCGATTTGATCGAAGAGGGACATGCCGGTTGCTCCTGTGTTTGTGTTTGAGGATGAGGATTTTGCGGATTCACACAGGTCGATGAAGACCTGATCGGGAGACATGGGGCACTTCAAACGGAAGTCGCAGCCACGGAACGCGTCGCACGAGTTGAGGTTCGCTTCGACCTTGGTGATGTCCGTCTCTTTGGCGACGTGCATCATCGCGCGCACGCCGTTTTCGATCGTCGCAAAACGCGAGTTGATGACCGGCAGGTGCAGCAGCGTCGTCGTCTTGCGCGCATCCTTCTTCGCCGTGCAGTAGACGCCGTGCGAGATGCGCACGTGCTCGATGTCCGGCCAGTCGAACACCGTCGCCTTCGCGTACAGCGGCATCTGAATCGTCGCGATGAGCTCCTTCTCGTCCTTCGCCCACTTCATGTTGCCGGTCGTCTTGTGGTCGAAGACCTCGGCCGTGTGCACCGGGTCGTCCTCGCGGTGCACGATCCCAAGGTTGTCGACCCACTCGCCACGGCGGTGACGCAAGTCCATCTCGCCCATGACCGGGACGCCGAGGATCGAGATGCAGAGTTTTTCGACATCTGCGTCAGAACCTTGACCCGCGATGACCTTGTCGCGCATCGCGATGGCTGCATCAAAGTCGCCGAAACCCTTTTCGATCAGCAGGTCTTTGCCTGGCGCCGGCAGGAAGTGCTTGCCGTTGCGTAGCACGGGCGTGAGCACGTCCTCGCCAGACTCGAGATAGTGCGCGGCCTTCTCGTGGTGATCGACACCCTCAGTCTGCCAGGTCTTCTGCTCGGCCTTCAGCCCCTGGATCTTCTCAAAATGCCAGCGACGATGACAGCCGCCATCCTGGTCTGGGCTGAACGCCTGCAACGACGACGCGGATAGATACCGCAAGATGCCGTTCGCCACGGCGCTGCCGTACTTCTTTTTGTCCGCGCGAGCCATTATCGGATCTTGCTACGCGTGCGCGCGTTATCGACGATGCGACGCAAGAACTCAGACACCGAGACGCCCATGCGGGCCGCCTCCAGCATGAGCCAATCGAACGCTTTGGGGTGCAGGCTGAACTGCTTCTTGATCATCTGCAACGGACGCTGTGGCATCGGAGGAAGCACGCTACTAGCGGTACCGTGGTGTGTCTACAAAAATCGGTAACAGATCGATCGGAAACTTATCCACAGGATCACGATGGCTGCTGTGGATAACGATCGCAGCGACGGTGCGCGCGAGCTACGCGATCCAGCTACGCCCTTCTTTCATCGGCGGAGGTGGCGGCGGCAGCGCGCCATCAAGGAACAAACTGATGTCCTCGATCTTCTTGCTGCGACGCACCTTCGGCAAGCTGCTCACGAACTTCCAGCCATACCCCTTCTTCGTGATCCTCGGGTCCAGCACAACCACCACGCCTCGGTCGGACGTCGTGCGGATGAGCCGCCCGAAGCCCTGCTTGAAGGCGATGATCGCGCGCGGCAGACTGAAATTGGTGAACCACTCGCGGTCGCGCTCGGTCATCGCGTCTGCGATCGGGTCTTCCTTGTGCGGGAACGGCAGCTTGTCGATGAACACGCACGACAGCGCCTCGCCAGGCACGTCTACGCCCGCCCAGAACGACTCGACGCCCAGCAGCACCGAGTGCGTGTCGCGCTTGAACTCGTCGATGAGCTGCAACCGCGGCATGTCGCCCTGCTTCAAGATGCGGTGCCCGGTCTTGAGTGCCTGCTCGTACGCGGCGTTCAGCCCCTTCCACGACGTGAACAGTGCCAGTGTCCGGCCGCGCGCCTGTGTGATGACCTGGGCGCACTTCTCCGCTGCGATGCGCGTGAAGTTCGGGTCGTTCGGGTCATCAGGGATGCCATCCTCGGGCGTCACGAGCAGAACCTGATCTCCCCATCGAAACGGTGAGTCCGCCACGAGCAAACGCGGCTTCTCGACACCGAAGTCTTTCACCGCGAACGCGAACGAGTCGTTGGTGGTGAGCGTCGCCGACGTGACCGTGGTCGACTTCACCATCGCGAGCTTATCTTCCGAGAAGATGTGCAGCTTCAGTCGCTCGGCCACCGACACGGGCTTCGAGCACAGCTTCACCTTCTGCTCGTCCTCGTCGATGAAGTAGACGTCGTCGCCGTCGAGCTCCATCGCGGCGTTGACCTGCCCTATGATCTCCTCCGTGCGCGACGCGCGCCTGCGTAGCTTGTCGATCTCCGGGTCTTCCCGGTCCCGCGCCTCAAGCGCGTTCGCGGCCGAGCCATACGCATCCGCCATCCTGCCCAGCATCTCGGTCAGGCGCGCGCTCTTCACCGGGTGCTTCTGCTTCAAACGCGCCTTGTACTTGGTCGACCGACGGTACGCGCTCAGGTCGTCGAAGAACTGGTCGCGCACGCCCGCGAGCTCGTTGACCATTGCGTCGGACGCGAGCTTCTTCGCGAGCCACTTGATTGCGCCCGAGCTGATCTCGAAGCCGAACGTGTCCCGTGCGATGTCGACGGCCTTGTGGCCTTCATCGAGGATTGCGGTGGTGAACTCGGGGATCACCAGATGCAGCCCCGTCGCTTCGTAGATCTTGAAGTGCAGGAACAGTAGCTTGTAGTTGGTGACGATGACGTCGGCCTCGCTCGCACGACGCTTCGCGGTCATCGCGTGGCACTGCTCAAAGAACTTGCACTTCTGCCCGTCACAGTCGTCGGACGTCGTCGAGAACTTGCCCCAGTCCTCGCCTCGCGGCTCGAAGGTGAGCTCGGACTTGTCCCCGAGCTGCGTCACCGCGGCCCACGCCTCGAGCGACTTCGCGCCTTCGCTGTGGATGAGCCCCTTCTTCTGGCTCGTCGCCAGCTCGGAGAGACACAGGTAGTTGCCGATGCCCTTCAAGAGCGCGAACTTGAACTTCCAGGGCAAGATCTCGGCGAGCTTCGGCAGGTCTTTCTTGACGAGCTGCTCCTGCAACGCGATGTTGGCCGTGACGATGAGGACGCGGCCCTTGCCGTGCTTGGCGTGGTAGGTCGCGGGGACGGAGTAGGCCAGCGACTTGCCGACGCCGGTAGGTGCCTCGGCGAGCAGGTGCTTGCTGTCGCGGATCGCCTGGTCGACGTTGTTTGCGAGCGCGACCTGGCCCGAGCGCGGGGCATAGCCAGGAAAGCGCGCGGCGAGGAGCCCTTCGGGGCCGAAGACGGTGTCGAGGTAGTTTTCCATCAGATCGACAACACGGGCGCAGTGGCCGCGACATTTCGTTGCGCCTCAGCCCATTTACGAAAATTCTCACCGAGATGAACGACTTCGATGTCCTGAGATCTCAAACCGTCAATGAAGCCTGCTGACATTTTGAAAGCAGCGGCAACAAGCCATTTCGATTTGCTACCTCCATTGAGCGCTACATACGTACGATATAGATTTACCTGTCTCAATACATCACCGAGACTTACTTCCTTGATTTTCACTTCAATAAACAAAGCAGTAGTTCTTTCAGTGCATTGTGCAGGCATCATCCTGATGCTAGGTACACGCCATTCTTCTGGCACAGGCGTAGTCAATTTTTCTGCTTCGATACGCTCTCTTACGGTGTTGACGTTGCGGCTACATGCGAGATCACTTTCGGTCACTCGGGCCAGATGTTTTACATGAATATCATCTGCTATTTCTGGGTACAGGTTTTTGTAAGCATACGCCTCATCTTCATTTGCGAAAACTTTGGTGCCTTCGAATTGAGGTATCACGCCTAAAAATGCTACGTGTCTACTGAGTACAACATCAATAAATCCTATTGTCGTTGCATATTGCCCATGCCCTTTAGTGAGCATTGAGTCAAATCTCGCAGATTCAGTACGTATAGGTACCTCACGTGTGACCACCGAGGTTGGGCGTTTTGAAAGCTCTTCCTCGCTGAGCACTTCCTGCGCGCGATACCACATCTTCGGCTGTGCGGGGTGTGGTGCCCAGCCATCGAAAGGCGAGACTCGAAACGTGTGCAAACACTTTAACCCCAGCGCGTCCATCACTTCTGGGCGGGCCATGTACTGACAGCCCAAGTCGTGCAGCGGATCTTTCTTGTCGGGGTCTGCGAAGGCCAGGCTGGCGAGTAGTGTTCGATCATGCGCGTGTGCCATCAGCGCACCTCCCCGGTGGAGGCGCCCTTGGCCTCGTCCACGAGTCGTAGGGCTTCCTTGAGAAGTACCTTGCGAGCCCAGGCCGAGATCTTGGTGCGATCCCCCGGTTCCACGGTCAGCGCCACGGCCTGATTGAGTAGCTCTCGTTCTTCTTGTTTGAGATTTATTACAACTTGAGTGTTCATGATGAGTTTAGCTACTAAATATCCATGAAGCTGTCAATAATTTTATTTGCTAGCCGGTCGCGCCGCTGCCCTCTGGGGCCACGTTAATCGTTTTCTGTACACCTCGAAGACACCTTTCGAGGTTAATTGTACATCTCCTGTACACCTATATATACCCTAACTATATGTTATCTTTATATTCTGTACACCTGTACACCTGATTCACTGTCCGTATGGCTGGTGGATGGCTACCTGACTAGCCAGCGCCCTGCCGGAGTTTGCACAACTAGCATTTAGGTGTGCAGGTGTGGAACTTACTGATCGTGCTAGGCTTTAAGGTGTACACCCGTCTCAAAAGGTGTCCTTTTGGTGTACAGAGATGTACACCTCGCTCGCGGGGCCGGTGGCGATGTCGTTCAAAGTGGGCGGGGTCGAGACCTGACGCCCGGATCGCAGTTACGGCGCAGAGGGGCTCTTGAGCTCCCAGGTAGCATCAGCACCACGACGTAGACGCTGGTAGCTGGCCTTCTTCATGATGGCCGCCACACGCATCTCGTCGGTGCGGGTGATGTTCTTCAATTCGAACTTCAAGGCATGTACCAAGACGTTGCAGGTGGTCAACGCAAGGGGCTTGCCGTCCATCGGATCGCCACTAGCAAGACCTGCCAAGGGAGCGAGAGCGAAGCGCAGCACTGACGGCGCCCACGAATCCTGTTCCTCGCGCAACTTCGTGTGGACCTTCGCGACGAGCTCTTCGTCAGCCGAAAGCCACCACGAGTGCTCAGAGCAGCGCCCGATCTCACCGGGGACAACCATCGACTCGGCGGCGCACTTCTCGCAGGTCAAGGCAGACTTGTAGATGTGTACGGCCTCTGCCCAGAGCTGGTCGCGGTCGCGGATCATGTCAGCGCGGTTGATCTCGCCCAACATCACGGGCCAGAAACGGCGGTGTCCGGTCGGGTCGGTGAGGTACTCTTCATCGTTCGTCGTAGCCGCAAAAACGGAGCGCCGGGGTACGGAGATCGTGACCTTGCCGTACGGTGGACGGTACTTGTCGACGGGGCTCGAGAAGAACGCCTTCATGGCGTTGCGGTCAGACTTGGAGAAGCTCGCCATGTCGGGGAGCTCGCAGATCCAGGCCGCGCCGATGAGCTGTTTGGAGTCCTTGTCGCCGAGCACGCCCGAGGCTTCGCAGTACCACTCGCCGCCAAGGATGCGCAGCATGGTGGACTTGTGAGCGCCCTGCGCGCCTTCAGCGACGAGCACCACGTCAGCCTTGCAGCCTGCCTGGTAGGCGCGCGCGACGCCTGAGACCATCCACTTCTTGCTGACGATGCGTGCGTAGCGGTCCGGTGAATCTTCCGCACCGCCGTAGGTGATGAGCATCGTTTCGAGACGAGGAACACCGTCCCAGATCAGCGCGTCGAGGTATTCTTTGAGAGGATCGTACTTGTTCTTGAGCGCGACGGCGGTAAGCCGTCGACCAACCTCTTCGCGAGGGATGGTCAATTCGTGCTTCGAAAACAAGTGATCTTGCGTCCACGTGACGAGATCGTCGAAGTCATCAGGGTTTGTGCAACCAGCTAGCGGACCGCCTGTTACTTCGACGCGCAGCATGAGCTGGTTCCAACGAAGGAAGCCCTTGTAGTCGTCGTGGAACTCGAAAAGGATGCGCGCGTTGTACGCGTTTGATGCAAGCTCTTTGTCACGATACCGCAGCAGCGAGCGCCACTGCTCGGTGATAGAAGTTGTCGACGGCACGATGGCTAGAGTCACTTCGCCACCTTCGACATGCAGTAGGCGTCAAATTCACGATCGCGCGCTTCTTTTTCAGCGCGCTGCTTCTCTGCTTGTTCCAAATCCCACTTGATCCGCCCCACCTGCGACTCCGTGAACGTCGTCGCGGCCTTCAACATCGCGTCGGGGCTCTGCATGACGCGGATGCTGCGCGGGCGCGCGTTCATGACGGCGTCCCATGGCATGTCGGCGGGAAGGGTGTTGCCCAAGATCCAAGACACGCGGTGAAGGCCGTCGTCGCCTTGGTACTTGGCGAGCGCGGGCGTGCGGGCGACTTCGGCGGCGGAGATGATCGCCTCGCCCGCCATGAAGTTCTCGATCATGTCCCCGTCGAGCTTGGCGAGCGGCGACTTTGAGTTGCGCTTCTTGCGGATGATCTGCCTGACCTTGGCGAGCACGTCCGCGTTGTTGACGCCGAGGGGCATCGGGATGGGCGGTGCGGCGGGCGCGTCCGGCATGCCGGGTACAGACGGCGCGGCGGGCACGACGATGAGTGGCGCGACAGGCTCGGGCTTGCTGCCGATACCGAGGACGTGTTCGCGGATCGCAGCGTCTTGTGCGCGGCGGTTCTGATCGAGCTCGACGGACATCGCGAGGGTGTGCTCGCGGTAGTCCTCGCGGTCCCACTTGTCGCGGTTGAGGCCCGAGCGACGGAACAGGCGGTCGATGCGGTCAGGGTTCGGTGCCGGGGCATCCGGGTCGCACCAAAACGAGATCATCGAGCACAGCGCGAGGTCCGCGTTGCTCTGCGACTCGTAGCCAGCCTCGTTCCACTTGCCGGCCCACAGCGTACGGAACTTCTCGGCGTTGGCCGCCGCGTTCATCTTGGAGATGATCGAATCGTCCTCAGCGAGCTCAGCCTCGGTAGGCGGCGCGATGGGGCCGCGCGCGCCCACGCGCACCGTCAGGCGCTTCTTGACGCCGCGGGACGCTTCGTACTCGCGGTGCGCCTCGAGCCACGCCGCGGGGAGCTCAGCGACGTCGGCGAGGTCAGTCCACTTGTACTGGCCCGCGAGCGCGATCGACGGCGAGGCCACAATCTGCCCACCATCCGCACGCCAGTCGATGCCCGCAGCGCCACGCCATCCCGCCGAGTTGCAGATGACCAAGTCCTTGGGGTACTTGAACAGCCTGTGCTGGCCGCCCGAGCCCGTCGCTGCGGTGCGCGTGGGCGGCAACTTGCCGAGGTACGTCTCGAGGATGTCGAGAGACTCGTAGCCGGGCGCGTCGCGGTGGATGTCTACGTCGAGTACGATCACACCGGACTCCACCCCTGTCGCGATGCCTACGTTGGCTCGCGGCCATTGACGCCACCACGCTACAATCTGCTCCTCGTTCGTCGTGGCGTCGTGCTGCCAGTGCCCCGTACGAGGGTGCTTCCCAATCGACTTCTCGTTCTTCGCTCCCCGACGGCAATCTACGTTTCCGCACGAACACCAAGATCCGTTCGGCTCGACATGATGGAGCGGCAGCACCCGCCATCCGCAACGCGCGTAGTTCAGCGCGGCTTCCAAGAGCATGTTGGCGGATTTTTGGGAAAGCGCTGCCGTTGATGCTGTCACGAGCACCTCTTCAGCACCTGGAACTGGGCCACTGCCGGGCCGCCATCGGGATCAGACGGACAACTTCGCCCGACTTACTCCGACAGAGACCCAGATCTAGCCGCTGAAAA
>Ga0315284_10002953_pt1 | contig 24219 bp, 27 predicted proteins | sample YL17G09_16_MG_FD_203696 | JGI IMG/M metagenome (GOLD analysis project Ga0315284, IMG submission 203696) | Sediment microbial communities from Yellowstone Lake, YNP, Wyoming, USA - YL17G09_16 | ecosystem: Environmental > Aquatic > Freshwater > Lake > Sediment | place: USA: Wyoming | collected...
TATACATTTTATTATTGTTTTTCAATTGGATTGGCACAGAACTAATAACAAATGATAATGTTGTATATAAAGTACAATTTAAATTGTCTGATCCTTTTCTGTAACATATATTTCTATTATTAAGAACAAAGTGTGGATCAGTTATGATTCCATCAATAGGGGTATTTAAAATTATAGCATCAAATAATCCTAAATTATCTGTTCCATTTCCACTCAATCCTCCTTTGTAACCGGTTCCAGATACTTGTAATGCGAATGTTTTGCTAGTTTCCATTTTTAGATAGGAAAGATTTTATTATTTCTAGACAATCTTCATTCTTAGTAATCTTGACACTTATCGTAGTTCCATTCTTAATATCTAAGATATAACCATCAAAATTCTTCTCATGTTCTAAATATTTCATAGACATAAATAAAACAAGTTCATTAATATCTTCTGAAGTTATGTCTCCCAATTTTAATTTATATAAGGAATTTTGAGATATTATATCTATGTTACCAAAAATTAAACTACTTGAATTAGTTTTGGGTGGATAATGTGTCTCGCAATCAAAACTAAATTCTTTATCTTTCAGAAAATCTAATCTTTTAGCACATTTTACCAATGAAGGATAGTCTTTTTCTATATCTAAGAAAGATAAATTCTTATAACCAGATACTATTGACATATAAATCAAAATAGAATATATTATATCTGAAGGTTGTTGTGGATTAAGAAGTCTGGGATCTTTCTTAAAAGCGGATCTAGATTTATTGAATTCTGGTATAGGAATATTGTTATCCTTTCTGAAAATAACACTTATCAATTTTAAATATAGATTCTCAAAGTTATTATTTAGACTTATTTTCAATTTTATACCTTTAGATATATCCTTAACAACTATCTTTTCTTTTAAAGAGATAGAATTATATTTTACCAAATCTTTAACATTCCATATCTTTCTACTATAATATTTTTCTTTGAGATCTAAAGAACCATATATGTAACATTTGCTTAAGATATCTTTATCAAAAAATGGAAAGTAATCATTTTTCTTATCATGTATCAAAATCAATTTAGTCTTAGCTCTAGTTAAAGCTACATATATATCATCTGGACAAGATTCTGGAATATCTTTTTGATAGAAACCAGAATCTATCCCAAAGAATATTATCATTTCTCTCTCCATTCCTTTGAATGTAGGAATAGTTGAAAAATATACTTTATTGTTAGGATCAGAATTACCACCTTCTATTGGGATATGAACAGGTATATCTTTGGATATTAGATAATTGATAAAAGCTTTAGGATGAGTTCCTTTATAACTTCTAGCTATAATAGCAAATTTGTCATATTCATTTCTTTTTATATATGGTTCTATCTCAGAATATAATCGTTCATTTAGATCATTTGGATCATCTATATAATATTTGACTCTTTCACCTTCTTTAACAGAAGATATTCTATCATATCCAAGAAAAGAATTTACAAATTGAGATATATCTTTACAACATCTATATGATGTGGATAGTTTTTTCCTAACCCATTCTCCTTTTGAGGGATACATTTTATCTGCTTCTGTTAGATATTTTGGATCAGAACCTTTAAATCTATATACACATTGGAGTTTATCTCCTAAAACTAAAAGTCTTGTCTCATCTGAAGATATATCTGAGATTAATTTTTTAATATATTTGTATATTTCTATAGAAATATCTTGAGCTTCATCTAATATTATTATTTTTGGAGAATAAGAAATTGAGCATAAATTTTGGTTGACTATTTCTAATAAAGACTCATCATCTCTTGATACTTTATTATAAATAAAAGATGAACTAGAATGAATAGTATATATCTTAGCAGATGTATCGCCTAGACTTATTTTAGCTTCTTCACATAGTCTTTTGTTATAAAGGAGAACTAAAACATTACTTTCTGAAGTAAGGATCTTTTTTATAGTTGTTGTTTTTCCAGATCCAGCTACAGCATCTACTATAACATTTTGTTTCTTCTCTATCAAAGAAGAATAGATATCTATTTGTTCTTGTGAAAATCTCATTTCTAAGAAAGAAATCTTGTCTATTGTTTTTTATCTAAGATGATATTTCTCAACATGTTAAAGTTCTCATCTATTTGTGTATAGATAGGTTTATCTATTTTTATCAACTGATCTTTATATAGATAACCACCTATTTTTTCTCTAAAATGGTCCCAAACACATTCATCTGCTTCTACTAATATTTTTAGATTCTGGAGATCATTTGGATCCATTAGAACACATATTGATATATATTTATCAATAGTTCCCATAACTAAATGAGAAACTAATAGATTTTCATTAACTTCTTCTGATACATCAGCAATAGTTATCAATGCTTTTTCTGTCATCATATCATTTATCATTGAAGATGCTTCAAAACTAAACTTTGTATCTTGAGGTTTTCCATCTTTGTCCACAAAAGGAGCATTCTCTTTGCCTTTTATCACTATATCATAAAGTTGATCAAACATTTAAAATGATAAAATAAAATGTTTTACTATTTTTATAGTCTAGACATTGAATATATGTTTATTTTTTAAAAATAAAAAAATATGCTTAACACCTGATGGTAAATACTTTTTTAATCTCAGCAGATTTTGATGAGTGTGCTAAAGCTTTAGACAATAGAAGATTGGGTAAACAAAGAGTTGAAGCATATCAAATATTAAAAGCTATTAGAGGAGAAACTAAAGGATGGAATAACCATCCAGCAACAAATATGTGGAGACCATATAGTGGAGCATTAATATTATATATGAACTCAATGATAAATGAGTTTGAAAGAAGAGGTTTTAACAATAATATGGTAAAATTAAAAGCTAATATTATTTTAAGACCCAAATGGTTAAATTGGAAAAGTTTACATTTATCTCATAAGTGTAGCTTATTAAGAAAAGATTATGATCATTATTCTAAAATATTTATATTAACAGAAGAAGAAAAAATATATATGAACTATGGATATGTTTGGCCAGCTAAATTAAATTTAAAAACATATTTATATCCACCTGAAGAAATATGTGAGAAATTGGTAATTTGGAGTAAAGAAGAAGTCAAACAATATATAGAGAGTGGGAAAAATCCTAGAACTGGTAGGACTATTAAATCAGATGGATTAATAGCTAAATCTATTTTAAAATTCTCTTAGTTTCTTTTTATATTCTATTTGATCGATTTCAAAGATAAAAGGATTTTCATATAAGCAAAACCAATCTATTTTATCCTGATTCTTTTCTAGAAGATATATGGCACCCGGATTTCCAGATAAAAAGTCCCAATCAAAATCTTCTTTTCTAAAGAAAATCCAATCCAATAATTTCATTGGAATATCTATAACATAAGAAGCAATTAAAAGTCTAATTTCTTTAGGAAAAGACATATTTCTTTCCAAAGAAATATATAAAACTATTTAGTCGCTACATTCTTCATTAGGTTTCTCCTTCCTTGGGAGAGGCTTTTTACTTTTGGAACAACAGAGATTACTTCTCATACATCCCACTATTATCATTACCAATATAACGATTAGTAAAAACAAGAAAACAACATATAATGCTTCGATTATACAACTCATCATTTTAAGTATAAAAATATATTTTTTTGAAAATATATTAACGAATAAGATACATAGAATTTATTTCTCCTTTCTCTAAAAGTCTCCATCTATCTGACTTAGGACAACTATTTGATACTAAAGCTTTGCCTAACAATAAAACTTTAGCTTCAAATTCATCTATCTTAACAATAACACCTATAGGATCTTCTTGAGTAGTATAAATCCAACCAACTTTGGGAAGCTTACATGCTTCCACATTTCCTTTGGAGTTTATTATGACACTTTGACCTAAATACAATTCTCCTTCTACTTTAAAGGATTCTTTAATACTTAAGACTTCTTTTTCCACCAATTGATACTTCTTTTTCATTTTTTGTGTGCTCATTTATATGGAAAATAATATTTTTTTTGATAATAAATGCTACTACAAGCTCTAATATTGATTGGGATAGGTTTGGTGATTAAAAGAAATTTAAAATATGAAAATAAAAATTTAGTTTCCATATATACACATAGAAATTTTGTTACAGAGTATGACTATGTTGATAGATATATCTCTCTTATAGATGCTCAAGGATATGCTGGAGCAGGATTTTTAATATTACATAAAAAATCTATCTTTTTATCTTTGAATGATGGAATATGTAAAATACCTTTTTGGGATAGATATGATGAGACTATAGGACCCATGAGATTTGCTTTAAAGAAATTTGATAAGAAATTTACTCCAACTGGTGTAATATGGTTAGCAAAGTATATGTCTGTTTTATATATAGTTGAAGCAGAAGAGACATTCGACATAGATGGAGGAATTTGGATTACCGATATTGATGATCATTACTTAGATTTAAGAACAAAAGATATATTAAATATACTCTATAGAAAAAGAGAATTTAGATTCTTAAATGGATTATATAAAGTTAAGTGATTTTAGTTATTTGGATAATAAAAATTATTCTTTAGAAGAAACTTATAAAGCAACATTAAATAGACTGAGAGATATTGGAGAATATGAAATAGTATGGGGTCCAGTATTTTCTGGAAAAACATCTAATTCAGCAAATCTGTTATATATAGTCAAAGAGAAAGATACTTATTTAGTTGTAATAAGAGGAACCAATTTTAAATCTCTATTTGATTTATTTATGGAAAGTTCTAGATTAAAATTAGTAAGTTTTTCTGATTTTGATAAAGATTGTCCAATTGATGCTAAGATATCAAAAGGATTAGCCGTAGCTTTGGATATAATTTTGTCTTTTAAAGATAAAATTACTTTAAGAGAATTCTTAAAAGGAAAGAAAACGAAGTTTGTTGGTCATAGTCTAGGTGGCTCTTTAGCTATGTTGATGGCAGTTATATATAAATCTAGTGCTTTTGCTTGGGGGGCATTTACACCTGGAAATGATATTTTAGCAGAATATGCTAAAGACTTAGATATAACAAGAATAGTAAATAAATTAGATATAGTAACACATTTTTTCAATGATATGAGTATTTTAAAATCTATCTATTTTCCAGAAATGCCTAATAAAGTATTCTCAATAGGATTAAATTTTTTGGATAAAGTTTCTTATGGAAAGTATTTTTTCTTTGGAAAAGAGATTTTAATAGAATCAAAACTACAAGGTTTAAGTTATTTAGAAGAAGCTTCATATCAACACACTAATGCTTATTTTTAGCTTAAACATTTTAATATACAAATTAAAATGAGTTATAACATTCATATGCTCAAATATGAATATTGTTGGTCAGATATCAATTATATGAAAGATTTAACAGAGATAATAAAACCTAGACTATCAAAATTTAAAGAAAAAGAAGAAACACAAATAGGATATATAAATAAAAAACCAGCATATCTTGTGGCAAGTTCTGATAAAGAAAATAATAGAAGATCTAATCCACATATAGCTTGGATATATTCTTCAGTTGGAGATATGAAATATTATGAATATATACCAGAACTTAAAGAATTAAAAGAAAATATTAAAATTCAATTATTCTTGATTAAGAATATCTTTAAGATAGATTGGAATTTAGGATATGAATTAAGATTAAGAAAGAGTTCTCCAATGTATATAAAATATGATAATATTTATCTATGGGTAGATGAAGGTATAGTTACATTAGTGGGAAACAAATATAAAAATTATATAGAAGATTACGATTTTAATGTTAGGATTGAAAAATCAAATCCACCAAAAATTATATATCCTTTGGCATATAATTGTAGTGTTAAAAGTTTTCTTAATTTACCATTTGAGATAGAAAAAGATATATTATCAGTTTCACATTCAGAAATGAATGATGAAGAATATATGAATTCTCCTTTTTTGAATAAAAACAGTCTCAGATATAGATTGATATTAAATGAAAGAAAGAAAAAGTATTTAAAAGAACACCCAGAGAAAAATGAAATTAAATATATAATCAAACATAGAGAACATCTAAGAGAATACTTAAAAGAAAAAGGGATACCTAAAACAATATTTGCCAGAGCTTTAAAAGAGAAAGTAGAAATACAAATATTCCAAATGTTAAAAGAAATGGGATATAAACTTTCTAATTCAGACAAAATCCTATTGAGACAATCTACATATCCAAATAGGCATCAGATATATACATTATATGCTCTTTGAATATTGATATTAAATAATAGTCCTTATACCAAATCGTTCTCATTAACATATAATGTATAATATGTTTTCGATAACTATTGATAATTTTAATATAAGGTATGATCATTTTTGATCTATTCAAATATAGAAACATAAAGACATTTAATAATTCATCTTCTTGGAAACATTCTTTAATACCTGCTTCTAAAGATAAGGTATCAAAATCTCTTATAGCTTGATATATTTTTGAAATTTTAGTCTTCTTCTTATGTAAAAAAAAAGGATTTGGTATTAATGTTTCTATCAGAGAAACTATATCATTTCTATTATTATCTATGGCAGATTGGTAAAAAAAGTATGGATCATATTTCTTTCCTAAAATAAAAGATATATTTTGAACTGTTATACTATTGATACTATTATTGGTAGCCCTGACTATATCTAAAATTGAATATAAATCTATAATCAAATCCATAGAAATATCCAAAGACAACATAGTTTGAAGAGACTTAACAGACAATTTAATCCTAGGTAAAATTAATGATAAATCTTTATATATTATTTGAAATAAATTTATATTATTAGATATGATTAGTTTTTGTAATATTATTTCAGCATCTTGATTTAAGACTAAGTTTATTTTATATCTTCTTTTGATTAAAGACCACATCTTAGGAGTATTGACAAAATAAATAGCTTCTCTTTCTTCTTCTATTTTTCTATCCGGTGTTTCTAAATAATGTTGATAAAAATTATATTTGACCATATCTGACAATTTCATAGTAATATCTAAATTTTTAAATAATTTCTTGATTAACAACCATTTCCTTTGTTCTTTCAATAAGCGATATTCAGAAAGGAATTCTAAAATATTAGGATACAAATCTTTTGGCAGTCTTGCTATCAAGTCGACCATTTTATTTATATATCTTATTAAGAATCAAAATAATTTTAAAAATATTAAATTGAGTTTATTAAATGCCAAATAAAAATTGTTGTTTTTACCCATTACAAGGACCAAGAGGACCAGTCGGAGAAAGAGGCCCGGAAGGTCCGCCGGGAAGAGTAGATATTGGTTTTGCTTCTACTAAATTAATATCGGGGGACTGGTGTCTTCTGATCCAAATGGAAATGTTCCATATACAGTAGCCGACGGAATTATTTTAAAGGTCATGGATTCATATGTTTTTGTCAACAATCAACCCATAGGTTCTTTTTTCCGTTTTGAAATACAATTATTAGGAAGTAATAGTTCATATATACCTCAAATAGAAATATTAGATATGGATAGACTTTCACCAGAAACACCCGACACGAAAACATATTTTAATTTTATAACTAAAATAACAGGAAATAATCCCAGATTCAGAGTCTTTTATGTAGAAGGAATTAGATACGAAGTTGCTTCTAATATAGAAGCATACAGATTACCATTATAAAATTGAAGAAAGTTCAATATTTAAAGAATAACCTTTTTTTATCAAAATTACTTTATTTCCATTTACGGCAAAATCATCAAATTCATCTATAAAATATAATAATGATTTCTTTTCTTTTCTGAAGAAACGATAATATTCACCAATTTTGACTATATATACATCATCTTGAGATTTACTAGATATAGTATATATACCTATTTTAGATATGAATTTTCCAAAGATAGGATATCCACTCTTTTCTGTTTTAGTATTATTATCTAAATCGTAGTCATAATTATCATCAAAAGCTCTAAGTTTATCTGAGAAATATAATATCAAATTGTCTATGTAAGGTATGTTGTAATATTCTTTTTTATTATCTCTAATAGACAATCTATCTTCTTTTCTAATTGAGAAATATTTCTTACCCTCATGATAACATATAGATAACTCTTTAGTTTTAAACTCTTGATAATTAATAAGTCTAGAAAAATTCTTCATATCTTTACAAGCACTTTCTCCGTATATAGGACAATCTAATAAAGTTTCTATATAATTTAATCCTTCTTCTATTTTTCCAGTCTTATAAGAAGACAATGCTCTCTGATAATTAAGTCCATTGGTCTCAATATATGTTTCTCTAAATAATATATATTTTTGAAAATTTAATTTCTTATCTAACATATCCTTAACATGAGACCACATATTATCTCTCATATATAGACAATTTAGTTCATATAAACACTCTGCTCTGTCTGGTATCAATTGATAACCTTTTAAAAAATATTCTTTCTTTAGAAGTATATCATCATTTATCCTACCTAATCTTAAGAAACATATATAGATTTCTTCTTTCCAACCACCAACTTTAATCCTACTTAGCATATATTTAATAGCTAAGTTTTTCTCTCCTATATCATAATATGATTGTCCCAAATAAAATAATATTCTTCCAACATTAGATATCTCTTTTGGATCAGATAATGCTTTCTTTAAAATTTCTATATCTCTACTATATTTATTCTCTTTACATCCACCATCCATAATATCATTTATAAAAATATCTTCTAGATTTTCTTCTATCATCTTTTTCTCAGCAGTTAAATATTCATGTGTAGGACAACTATAATAAGGTTTAACCTTAGTGGAAACTATTCTCTTAACCCAATTTTCGGTAGTATCTGTTCTTTGTTTGATAGAATAAACATCTTTATCTAATTTATTTTTAAAATTCTCATCTTTAATTTCTAATATATGATCGGCATCTAATAATAATAAATAGTCAGCTAAGTCATATGCTTCTCTCATAACATAAGATCTGTTATAAGAAAAATTTTTAAACTCTTTGTATATCAATTTACCTTTGATATGTTCTAATTCTTGTTTTATGATATCTACTGTATTATCTGAACTTCCAGTGTCGCATATACAATATGAATCTATATATTTGAGACAAGATTTTAAAAGTCTAGATATATTCTTAGACTCATTTTTAACTATCATCACCAAACAAAGAGTAATCATCTTTATCTGGAAAATAATATTCAAAAATATTATTTATACACTTAGATATAATTAGGCTTATATTGTCCACAACTATATCTTTGAAATGCTTCTTAGCATATCTGTAGAGAATGTATTTTATCATAGTTCACCAGTTACTTGCTTTAAATCTGTAATATTAAATTTTAACATTTCTTTTGTATTATCTATGCCAACCAAATCACTTATATGTATAAAAGAAGTTATTATCATAATAGTAGATGTTATTGCTATACATTTATTTGATAATATATCTATGAAATAGCTTCCTAAAAGTCTCCCAGTCTTACCGGAAAAGGAATATGCTGGTAAATTAAAAAATCTATTTCCAATTTCGCTAGATGTTCTGAGAAGAATATCTATATCGGAGAAATTGGTTTCTGAGCTAGTTAAATCTTTTAAGATTAAAGGTAACTTTTCTGCTATGACTTCTTCTTGATATTCTATATATTTCTTTTCATTATTCTTTTCATAGTCCATTTTTATTAATGCTATATCTATATCGTCGACTGGATATTTAGATTTTCCATCCCACCCTCTTAATGTCATTCCTAAATAAAACATATTTTCCAAATAAGAAATCAAATCACTCTTCTTCATATTTTCTATCTTTATTTTCCTTTCGCTTACTCCTTCTATTGCTTCTATTATATCTAATAATTTTGGATCTTCTAATGAAGATATTAACTCTATTAATTCTAAAGATTCTTCTTCTGTATATTCTAAGTTTTTATCTCTCCACAATCTAATATAATGTTGAATATCTTCTGGCATAATAGAAAATAAAATAGCATCTAGAGTTAAAGCATAATATCCATTTTCAGAAGCTATTCCAAAAACGGGTTTATCGATCAAAGTTTGATCAGATCCATCAAAGTCTTGTCCAGATATATCCAAAACATTTAGAGGTTTATTTTTAAGATAATCTTTGACTATGAAAAATTTAGTTTTATAATCTTCGGATGAATTTGAATATATGAAGTCTTTGTCTGTTTCTATCATTAATGTCTTCCAAGTATAAGAAACACATTCTTCACTATTTAAAATAGCTGGTCTCTTATCTAAAATTTGGCCTATTATGATTGGCATCACCATTTCTAATACATTTAGAGAAATATTATAATTGGGTTTTATTTTATCATCTAAGTTTAATATTTGTTTATAATCCTTAGCTAAAATATCTAAAGATATACTTAGATTTGGTTCATACATATTATACAATACATCAATAGATTTTTCAAAATTAGAATAATATAGTTTCTTAACTTTTTTAATATCGGTTCCTTCCATCATAGCCAAATAGAAAAATTTCTCTTCTTCAACTATATTCTTATAGAATATTTCTGGATAAGCTATCATCATTTCTCTAAAAAACTCATAATCTTTTAAACGATTTGCTATCTTAATATACAATTGAGCATTGATTAGATTTTGTATATGTGGATACTTCTGTATTAATATTTTTTTATCTTCATGGAAATGGTTAAGAAATAATGATTTATTGTAAAACATAGCTAATATATAATCTTCCATATCATCTTTTTTAACACTGGCAAACTCATATGGTTCTTCAATGTTATATAATTTTTTTAGCATTCTTAATTGTCTACTATCATCCAAGGCTTCTAAAGTTCTCCATCTACCTAATCTAGAAAAGAATTCATATCCAGGAATACCATCTATTTTACATATATGCCAAGAATATTTATCATAGCCATGAATACCAAATGGTCCAGTAGTTAAAATCACATCCACATCTCTATATACAATATATCTAACTATCCTAGGATATTTTACACCATTTCTAATATCGTATATTATATCATCTTCTATGGAATAGCCTTTAGTTATATTATCATCTAACTTATAAATGATACATTCTAATTCTTTTGTCATACTTTCAACAAAATTCGATATATCATAATTATAAATACTTGGAAACTCTCCGATTATATGATCTAAATTTCCTTCTCCATAAATATTAGTTTCAATCCAAGTTTTATTCATATGAACGGAGAATTTTTCTGGATAAGATGCTATATAGAAATGTTTATTGTCACCAATGTTTCTCTTTATTTTTCTTGAAAAAGGAAATCCTTTAGAATAAGAATTTAGTTCATTTAAGAAATATTTTAATGAACTATTTGGATCTATACTAGATAACAATCTTTGTGCTATAAAATCTATCGTAGGTAGTTCTATTTTAGAAATCAAACCATCATATTCTCTATCCAAAATCCATTTGGAAGCTAATCTAACATCAAAAATATCATTTACTTTGATAAACTCTAATAGATATACAAGAAACTTTGGGAATTTTTGATATATCTCTTTTAGAATCACATCTCTATCTTTTCTTATTACCGGAATTTCATGATAATCAGCGACTATTATACCTAAATCTAAACATCCTTCTTCTTCGTTTACAAATAAATCTTCTAAATATTTTCTTAAAACAGAACTAGATTTAACCAACAATTCTTCTTGAGAGTCTCCATTAGATTCAACTAAATCTCGATATAAAGTTTCTTTGACATTGTCATAATGAGATCTAAGGTTCCATTCCCAAACTTTTGGTTTTCCTATATCTATCTTAATATTTAACATGTTTGGATAATAATCTGATTCTAAAATATTAGGAGAAGGAGCTAAAATTGTAGATTTAATCTTTTTGATTTTATCGTAAGATATGGGAGTTGATATATTTAGATTATATATATCCTTATATTGGCAAAACCTAACTAAAGAGATATTCATAATTTTAAAAAATTAAGAATTAGTTAACACTTTTAATTACCCAAAAAGAAAATACATTATTCGTTGAAAAAAAATCATAAGACATATAAAAATATCCACTATCACCCCACCTGGGACCCCAAGAATTTCTAACCTTAAAAGATTTATTCATTCTATTATATCCAACTAAGCAAACAGCATGCCCGCCTAATATATTTTCACCTTTTTTAGGAACAGTCACTATAGCTTTTCTATTTCTATTTATTGTTGAGAAGAAAGAAGGATATACCCAAAATCCGAATACAATAGGGAATCCAGAATATAACATGTTCTCTAGAGAAGAGATCAGATTTGGACCTTTCTCTATACTATTATATTCTATTCCTTTAGAAGCAGATACTAATTTTCTTAAAGATTCCATAGTTTGACCCTTAGGAAGTATTTTAAAATTAACTGTACTATTAATATAAGGCCATAGATATTCTGGTAATACACCTCTAGTATTAGGGACAGTTATAGCATCTTCTATGTATGCTCCAGTATCATCATTACCATTACCAATAAATAAAAGAGATTCTCTATATTGATAGAATCTAGAGGAAGGATGTTTATATTTATTGTTTTTAAATTTAGCCACATAATGGTAAGAGAAGAGTATAGCATTAGCAGTGCAAGATCCTAATGCTCCTTGATCGTAAATAGGTAAATCTCCCAAAGATTTTATTTCGTAAGAAGGCGGAGTAGAATCTACTCCTAAAGATAAAGGGGGGTTCCATAATAGAGATTGTGAGACAATTTTTCTATCTGGTTGTAAATTCAATTTATAATTAGTTGCCATTTATATTGGAGAATATAAATGTTATTCAGAAAAAATTAGAATTTAAAACAAGGGTAGCAAGGGTAGGTAGGGGGAACCGGGACGGGGAGTTCTAAAGGCTTCCATCCACAGGGATGTTTCCAGTCACAAACCGGGAGAGGTTTGGGGCATTTAGGGTGACAATCAGGCTTAGACCAACAGGGAGCACAAGGCTTGCGGTGTTTGTCAGAGTGTTTGCTAGAACAAGACTTGTGAGTAGAATCAGATGACTTGTGAGACGAATCAGAAGAAGAAGAACAAGACTTACGAGGAACTTTGACTTCTGTAGTGCTATCTCCAGGAGTAGGCTTAGAAGTATAAGAAATCTTTACAGTGTAGAGAGAAGGATTGCAGTTAGCATATTTGTGGCAAGCCTTAAGGACTCCGTGCTTGACTTTTACTTCTTCAACAGAAGAGTCTCCCCAATCAATAGAAGCTTTCTCTACACATTCTAGAGATTTGACTGTGATATAGAGTTTATTATGTTTAACTCTGGTGTGTATTTTAGGACTCGCGGACATCTTTGCTGTTTTATTTTGGGGATAATATATTTTTTAGAAAATAATTCCTTTAGATATCAGAAATTTCTTCATCTCTGTCTCTCTACCCAAAGATCTTTTAACTATTCTATTTATAGTATCTTTTGATATATAAATATCAGTGGAAAATATCATTCTGATAAAAAGAAAAAATGTCTCTATATCCAAATTGATCTTCCGAGTCAGCTCTATCACCAAATCTTCGTTTATAGGTATGTTTTCTTCTATAAAAATCAAGAATGAATCAGGATAATTTAAACTTCTTTTCAAGAAATATTCTATTTGATCTGGATTGTTTCTGATATGTAATCTTAAATGCTCTGGGTTTTCCATCAAGTTATCATCAGATTCATTCTCAAAATTTATCCTCCGTTTATTCAATATATATTTCTTTATACTGTCATCTAGACAGGGTATATCCCAATATTCATCGGGTATCTGATCTTTAGATAGAGATAAAATTTGTCTTTCTATTGGAGATGGGATATTTCTAAATATTCTTTTTCTATCACATTTGTTTTCCGGAATGTCTGGTATTTTCTTGAAAAACTCTAAATTTTGTAAAATAGAAATTGTATCTATTTTATATTCCAAACTATTCGGAGAATAGAATAAAGTGGGTATTTTGTTAACCCAAACATAAAAATTGGTATTACGATAAACATATTTTATATATTTTGCTTCAATTGATCTCATTAATATTATAGAATGTTTTGTATCCAGGAGAGATACTTGAAAGAGACAAATTAATTTCTCTATTCCTTTTAAAGAATTTAAATAATCTTCTAATGTTTCTGGATTATTGGAGACACATTCATTATAAATTAAACCACCCTCTGAACAATATATCCAAGCATGATTATTTATTCTTTTTTTAGTAGGATTTCTATTACCTCTAGTTACAATATAAGCAGGAATAGATTTTATTTTTCCTACTAGAAAAGATTTAGAAGGATATAGTTTTCTAAAATTTATCTTTATATCTTGAGTTAAGTTTACCATATATTTATCAGATTCCCAACATTCTCTATATTGCGACAAAAAAGAATTCATTTTATATTTCTATTTAAAATAGCGAATGAATGATTATGAAGAAACTTCAATTTTAGACAAGATAAGAGAAAAAGAATTTAAATATTTAAAAGATCATGTATATTTAGACTACACAGGTTCAGCATTATATTCAGAATATCAAATAAATAAACATTCGCAAATACTCAAAAATAATGTCTATGGTAATCCTCATTCTGAAAATCTTACATCAAAATTGTCCACAAAAAAAATAGAAGAAGCTAGATTAAGTGTATTAAAATTTTTTAATGCTGATCCAGAAATATATTCGGTAATTTGGACACCAAATGCTACTGGAGCTATAAAATTAGTTGGGGAAAATTATCCTTTTGATGAAGATAGTAGATTATTATTAACATCTGATGTCCATAATTCTTGTAATGGTTGTAAGAGATATGCTGAGAAAAAAAGATCTAAAATAAGATATATACCTTTAGATAAAGAACTTAGATTATATAATACTAAAGCATATCTGAATAGAAAACTAATTGGTAATAATTTATTTATGTTTCCAGCACAATGTAATCTAAGCGGGGTAAAACACCCATTATCATTGATAGATTATGCTTCTAGAAGAGGATGGGATGTATTTTTAGATGCTTCTTGTTATATACCCACATCTTATTTAGATTTGGCAATATATAAACCAGATTATGTTTCAGTATCTTTTTATAAAATATTTGGATATCCCACTGGTGTAGGAGCATTAATAGCAAAAAAGACTTCTTTGGAAAAATTAGATAGAGTCTATTTTGGAGGTGGAACTGTAGGAGCAGTCTCTCTAAAAGGAGATTTAGTTTTTAGAGCACCTAATCCAGCAGGATTAGAAGATGGAACAGTCAATTTTTTAAATATATTAGCAGTTCCGATAGGATTAAAATTTATCTCTAATATAGGATATGATATTATATCAAAAAGAGTATATTTTTTGATAGATTATATTTTCAAAAGAATGATGACTTATAAACATCAAAATGGTGTTATGTTAGTTAAAATATATGGTCCTTTGACGATGGAAGATAGAGGAGGAATAATAGCATTTAATTTGAGAGATAAAAATGGGGTTCTGATAAAACATATTAAAGTTTTAGAAGAAGCTAATAAATATAATATAAGTCTAAGAGATGGATGTATGTGTTGCCCCGGAGGAGTGGAAGCTAAGCTAAATTCCGAAACAATTTTAAAATGTTCTTTTCAAAATACTTCAAAAAAATATGTAGATTGTTTAGAAAAGTCTTGTGGAAATTATGGTGTAGTTAGAGTTTCTGTTGGATTAGTATCTAACTTAGAAGATATCAAAACATTTTTATATTTTATTAAGAAATTTTTATCCTAAACTTATATTTAAAAATATAAGTTCTAATTTCTAAACCAGATTAGAAATATCTATGTGATTGTTGGCCTTGAGGATAAGGGTAACAAGGCTGGTAAGGTTGGCACTGTTGGGGGCAAGGATAGTAAGTAGTGCAAGGGGGACGGCAAGGAGGGCAGGTCTTAGGAGCACAAGGATCATATCCACAAGCCGAACTGTTGTAAGATAAACTGAAGAGAGAAAGAACAGTTGAGACAGACCATTTACCAATGACATCGGGGCAAACAAGTAAGGAACTGGGGGGAGTATATACTAAGAAATTGAGTCTTAAAGTATCTCCAGGAGCGAGTCTCAGAAGAACTGATTTAGAATCAGAAGCTGAAATTTTGCTATTGATTCCAAAAGAGATATTGCTAGTAGTATATTCGCTAAGAGCTACACCATTCTTCACTAATTCAACAGCCCATTCTACCTCGTCGGGTTCGTTGGGGCTGCAACCGGTAGAACCGGTAGATCCGGTGCAACCAGTTGAAGTGGTTGCTTTAAAATTGGCATTTAAGCTAAGGAAGACAAATTCTTCATATCCAGTATAATAGATAAGACTGGGATCGTCGGTAGAAACACAGAACTGATGTCTAACCGGGTTTAGTTTATCGGCAGTAGAAAGCTTAATAGGAGTAGAAAGAGTTCCACCAACTAAAGGAGTGCAAGAACCAGCAGCGGCACCAGCATAAGTAGCTACGGCTTGCCCACAGTTAGCAAGATTTTGGACACGGAGACATTTGGCATTTACTTTGTTGAATTCGCCGTCGGGGTGAACCGGGTGATCTTGTTCACTGCTAGAGGAAGACGATGAAGAGGAAGAAGTCTGTTTACAGCTTTTGGAAGGCATTGTATTTAATATGATAAAAAAAAGATTTTTCTAAAATAAAATGTTCAATTTAGAAAAATATACTGGCTTGTGGTATGAACTTCTTCATTATCCTTCTTGGTTTCAAAAAAATCACAATTATAACACAACAGCTATCTATGAAATGATGGAAAATGGTAAAATTCGTGTGACTAATACAACTTTTTCTTCCGGAGAACAAGTTTCTGCTCAAGGAACCGCTATTTCTTTGGGTGGTGGAAATTTAAATGTTACTTTTTTTGGGGACAATAATGATCAACCAAATTATGTCATAAATAAAATATGGTATGATAAAAATGGTGAATATCTTTTCTCCGTAGTAACAGACCCTCTAAAACAATCTCTATATTTATTATCCAGAAATCCTCGTCCTTCTAAATATTTATATGGGGTAGTAATGAAATATATTTTAGAAAATTTTGATGGAGATAGATTAGTTCAAACTCCTCATTTGAAATAAGTTATTGTTATCCATGCTAAAATAGGCAAAGCTATTATTAAAAATAATAAACAAAACATAGAAAAAGTTATGGATGAATTTAATGCTGAATAGTAAGCGGCATCTACTGGATTTCTATTTGATGATTCAGCTTTTTTTCTATAATATCCATTAATATAAACTCTAACTATCTCATATAGAGATAATATAGTTATAAAAATAAAAGCACTTACCAATAAGCTTAATATAGTAGAAAGTATCTTATCTGAGGGTTCAGATATGTTTGAAACATATTTTGGGACGATATTCTGAGAATTTACATCATCTAAAATCGATATTGCCGACATATTTATTTCTAAATTTTTCTTGTCTGTTTATATCTTTTATAGGGTGATACAAATTTTCTTTTTTAATTCTATTTGGCATCCAAAGCTTTCTATATACAATAGTAGACAATTCCTCTATGGCTTGAAGTTTTAAATCATTTTGTATACATATAGTATTGAATAAAACTTCATCTAAAAATAAATTTTTATATTTTTTAGCATATTCTCCTATCTTAAATATTAATTCTTTAGAACATCTTATGGCACAGATCATAGATCTTCCATAAGGAGGAGATATTTTTATTTGCCTATTAAGATGAGGCCATAACCAATCATATTCAACTACTTTTGTCACATAATTAGATTGACATAATAAATCCACTTTAGGATATTTGAGATCAATATTTTTTATTGTTTCTTGAGTTGGAATAAAAACATCTTCTTCTATCATCCACAAATAATCATAATCCTTATATATTTCAGAAAAATAATATAGAGCTTTATCTCTAGAAACAGTTTTTTCATCAAAATATAAAACTGAACTTTTAAATCCTTCTCTTTCGGGAATATTTCTATTTATTTTAATTATTTCCAGATCTGGATCATATATGTTATGGTTATCATCATCTACAAAAATAAATATTTTATAATTATTAGATTTTAATTTTTTGCAAAAATTGTAAAAAGTATTTGTGGGCCTAACAGTCAAAAAACATATGACTATCATTTATTTAGTAAAATATTTTATTTGTCTTTGAAAATGGACGACTTTAACTTAGAAGATATTAAATTATATGGAAAATTAAACATGGATCTAATATCTCCTAGAGATATATTATTGCCTTATACTCCCAATGAAGGAAGATTAATACAACTAGTAAAATTAGAAAGCATAATAGCCGAAGACAGATTGATAGTTGGAAAAGCTAAAAGAAAAACAAAGAAAAGTGAGATTAATATTGGACCTTATTCCATATTAGAATTGAGAAACTTTTTAGAAATGGTATATATACCTAGTGGTAACCAAAAATCTGCTTTAATAGCTACTTTAAAAAGATTATTAAGATGAAAAGAAAATTTTTTTTATTATCTAAAAAAAAGAATTCCTTGAAATATGGAAGTTTTAGATAAGGCTATTGAGGTGGTAGACAAAAGTGAACCTATATATGCTGTTTTCTACGATGGTAAAGTAGCCAGACATTTGGCAAACAAAGGAAGAAAAGTAGTCTTAGAAAAAAATGGAGATTTAGAATTAGATCAAGTTAATTTTAGAATATATAGAGGAAGTGTTGAGAATATGTTTGTAATATTCAGAAATATAGATGTAGAAAAAGCTAAAACTATATTGGGATTGATAGGTAGAAAGAGAACAATACCAGCTTTAGGATATTATTCTAGTATACCAATTGGTTTAGAAGGAGAAAAAGAAGTGGAAGGTGGTTTTTACTATTTGGGTGACAAAATGGATAAAATAAAAGGATCTTACAATCAATTAGATAGTATGGTAACTCCTTCTATATCAAAGCCTCCAGAATATGTTCCTATAGTCTTTAGAGAAGAAATAACAACAAAATCAAATAAACATGTTTCTAGTGAATTTAGTTCTTGGTGTAAAAGTATCAAAGATAAATATAATTATAATGATGAAACTGAGAATTTAAGAGAATATGTCCAAGTAATTTTAGATAAATGCTTTCCGGATAATTATCCTTTGAATAAGAAAAAAGATATGATAGAAAAACTTACTTCATATCAAAAAATATCATTAGATGGCAAAAGAGACCCTCCGATGAAATATTGGAGTGAAGCATTTACACATGAGACATATGACTTAGAATTCAATTATGAAAGATTAGAAACTCTTGGAGACTCTATAATTCAACAAGCATTTATCAGATATGTATATTATAGTATACCTAGTGCTACTCCACAGATGATCAGTGATTTGTCAACAACATATCTAGAGAAATCTAGTTTATCTAAACATTCAAGAGAAATGAAATTATATCACTATGCTAGGTTTCTAGAAATTCAACCTAGCGAGACTTCTATATCAGAAGATTTATTTGAAAGTTTTTTTGGAGCATTAGATTCTGTTACTTCTATCATAGACAGTGGTTTATCTGGTTCTATGGCTTTTCAATTTTATTCTTTTATGTTAAAAGATGTTAATCTGGAAGAAAAATCTGGTCCTTCTTCTTTAAAAACAACATTGAACCAAAGATTACATAAATTTGGATGGATAGCTAATTCTATATCAGAAGAGTCTAAACAAGGTGGAGATGTAGGTTTCGTTTCCATTCTTAGAATAAAACCTGATGCTAATGCTAATGCTGAAGAACAATTTACTTCGGTTTATAACGAGATGATGAAAATTACTTGGAGAGCAGAAGATGATGTTTTAGCAAAAGCTAAGCATAAAGCTTATACTAAACTTCAAAACTTTTTGGATAAAAATGGAATGACTGATGAATATGCTAATAATACTTCTATGAATAGAAAAACGAGATTTTCCGATGAAGAAGGTGTAGAATTGGCCAAACAAGCTATAGACAAAGCTAGATCAGAAGGATTTGAGAATATAGATTATAAGGAAGGCAAATCTAGTAATAATGCTAGAGGAGCAACTACCATTTTAATCGGTATCCGTCCTAATGGTTCTAAAGTAAAGTTATCTGTGGCTAGATTTGCTAAACCAAAAGCAGAGGGAGATCATCATAAGATTATGTTAGAGAATGCTAGAAAATTAGCATTGAAAAAATATTTAGAAAAGTAAACATATATTAAAAATATATATGTTTTATTCGTTGATTATCTTTACCACCTTTTCACTATTGATATTATAATCCAATATTAAAATGTGTCTCTTGGATACATTTTTTCTTACAATTTTTTGACGAAAACCTTTTCTAAATTCTGTTTTAATACTAGAATTATCATATTCTATATTAATACCACTGGCATAACAAAAAGGTATGCCAAATGCTTCACCGTCAGATAACATTAATGTTTTTGTTGCTGAACTAGCAGTCAATTTAAAAGATTCATTAGTTCCTACAACTAAAACAATTCTATATCCAGTTTTAAGCATAGTTTTTTCTATATTAAATTGATCTGATGTTGGTGGTATTAAAGTTGCTTTACATGTAGTAACATCTTCTTGTAATTGAAAAAGATTCTTAGCATCAGATATCAAGGTAGTTATCATTTCTGGTTTAGCATCTTCTTTATCCCAAGAAATAGTTTTGTCTGATAACTTTGATAAGAGAGTATAGTCAACATCTATCTTTCTCCTAACGAAGTTCATATTAATTTCAGCTCTCTTTAATTTCTTAGAAAGCATCATTTTTAATTATCAATTAAAAATTTAATTTTTAAGATTTCCAAGATATATTACAACTTCTACATTGATTGATCCAAGTCATACCTTCATCTCCAGATCCTTTTTGTATGACTTCAGAGAAAGTATTAGATTTACTCTTACATTTATTACATGTTACTAAACCAGTTTTAACTTTTTCTCTTTCTATCAATCTTCTAATATCGGCTTCATATGTATCTTTTTCTTTTTGATAGAACTTATTTTCGAATAGATCTTGGTTTTTACCCATCTCTGTCTCATATTTTACTATTAGAGAATCCATTTAATATTTAAAAATAGAAAATTTAAATTTCATCCGATTGGAATTCTCCTATACCACCTTCTTCTGTTATAGGAACTATTGTTGTCTCAGTAGTTATAACATTTACTCTTTGCTGATTTGGATTAAAATTCTGATACAATTTAACTATGTTTCCTCTTTCTATTATTAAAGCTATTCCGCTGTCTGGAGAAGTATTCCCTATAGAATCTAATTTTATTGTATCTGAACCTAGGACGAAATTTTTACCATCTTTTCTAAATAATCTATTAGGATAGAAAGATAATATTATTTTATCCACATAATCAACAAGACTTGGATTTATATTGAAAGCATCGATTTTATAATAAACTTTAAGAGAATCATTAATGGAATCTATTACTTTTTGACACCCTTTCATATTAAATATGTCTGATCTATTATTTTTGATGGAGAAGATTTTTCCTCTTCTATAACAATTGGTGTTTAAAAAATCCTCAAAATTTTCCAATAAATATGCTAAGTTTGAATTTTGAGGTTTGAGATGTTTTATAAAAACATTGTCGCCTTTATCCATCAAAGAAATCAAACATATAGCAGTAAACCCATTTTTATTGACTAAATATGATAATAATCTAGCAGCATGAATACTTAAATGATTAAGTTTGACTACATCTTGTCCAGAACGACTTAATTTTAGATTATCTGAATGAATTAAATTATTTTTCTTTAAAAAATCTATAGTTCTTTCTTCTTCAATGTTTTTTCCTATATATAAATTTTCTAATGCTTCTCTATATGGTATCCTAGTAGGAATTTGATTTTGAGACAGATCTGATAATGATAAATAATCCTCTTCTTTACCTAATCTGTAACATATTCCATTTTCAGTATGATTTTTTCTATACTCACATGTGGATTTAGAACTATTTGTTTCAGATAATTTCTCCATCATATTACCAAATCTATAGCTATCTTCTCGCATACTATCAAAAACTTTAGAAAAAGTTTTATCTACATATTGAGAAGTTATAACTATTATTTGTTTATCCGACTTTATTTTATCATTGAAAATCTCTCCCGGATAAATAGTAACAATAGTCAATTTCTTAGAGTCTAAAGAGTCTGCTACCGTTTTAATCTTAAAAGTTGAAACAAAATATATCCACATACCAGAATCTTTCTCTCCTATTATACTATTTATGTCCTCAATATACTCTACTCTTACTTTAGAAGGAATTTTAATTTCTGGTATTTCATATATCTTGTCTAAAGAATATTCTGATAGAAATATTAATTTAGGTTTAAAAAGAAAATATCTTCTGGAATATAATAAAATATCAAAAATATGTCTTATTTGAGCATCTCCAGAATCAGATTTATCTAATATTATATATTTACAAAATCTTATTGTTTTAGTTTGATACCATATTTTTAACATCATATTCTTAAATTTTTCTGGTGTCATAAAAACTATTTGACTTTCTTTACTGTTTCTTATCGGAAAATAATAATGAAGAGATACTAATTCAGAGTTATAATAATTTTCTTTCGTTATTCTATCTGATATTACGAAGACTGTAGAATTAGATATATTAATTAAATATTGTATCAATCTATCTAAATATCTAGGAGCAACTATAGATAATTGATCATATTTCTCTACTAATTCTGGAAGATCATCTATATCTAAAATAACTTTTTTCTCATATATCCAAAGATGGTTAATATTACTGATATTATATCCTTTTAGTTCTAAGGGAGAAGGAACGAGTGAGACTATTTTGTCATATTTTTGATATTCTGGATCCCATTTTGAAAGAAACACTTCATTAGAATCCTTAACTTGATATTCTTTTGGGATATATCTAGATGTTATCTCATCTGTTTTTATAAAATTATCTTTAAAATATAATATTGGATCTGAGACTTTATCTCTAAACCAAGGATTGATAGACATAGTTGCTGTAAATGTTCTAAGTATATTCACACTATCATCTATATTGTCGATAATAAGACCCATCGATTCCCATTCTTTGATCCATTCTTTTATAGATAAAATTTTTCTTTGTTTATTGGGATCTTGTATTTTGTAATATATGTTTAAAAAATTTTGGTCAGATTTATTATTTGTATTTTCTCTTATGATAACTTTTCCATCTCTGGACAATCTTCCCAATATTTCTGGATACATATTACTTTTGCTTACTCTATCTATCAAAATATAATCTGCTTTTTTTTCCGATGGTTTTCCATATTTTTCTTCAAAATAAGAAGGATTATTCCCATAATAAATATAAGGAGGAGTAAAATTTATATCCCATTTTTCCTCAATTTTTTTAGCTTTTTCTATATCTCTTTCAGAAGAAATACCAAAATTTTCAAGAAAAAATTTTTTAGACTCATTATCCAAATTGGCAAACATCTCTTCTTCCTGGAGATTTTTAGATATAAAAAAAATACTTATTTATTTTTTTACCATATAAAATGTATCAACAAGGCTGTGCTATCCTAATTATAATTATCATTCTGATCATTATCATCTTTGCTTGCTCTTGCTCAGGAACTGGAAGCTCTGGAAAAGGTGACTGTGACAGTCGCCGCTGGTGCAGCTCCCCGAGAGACAAGAGAAACAGACACCATGATTAATATGGTTAATATTTAATATATAAGATATTGAATATTTTTTATCGGCAAAATAAAATGTCGAGTATTAAATTAGTCTCAAAACCTACGAACAACTTATTATGGCGAAACTGCGACGACTTGTATGTATATCAAGCTCCAGGAGATTTTCCTACTTGTTTGAATGAAAATGCTGGAAAATGTACTGGAACCAGCATATGTAAGACCAATTTGTGCCCAAACACAAACACAAACACAAACACTGTAACAACTACTTCTACTTGCTGTGGATCTGTTTCTTCCGATACCGTCTCTTCTGGGATGATGTTTTCTTCTGATAATGGTTCTTTAGGAACTATAATGGTTTCTGGTTATGTGGAAGCTTCCAAAGAGAAAAATGATTTTAAAGAAATATTGGGGACACCTACTATAGTAACTCCAATGAAAAATTCGTCCTTAAGTGGGGACGGAGACATCAAAAGGTTCTATGTCAAAAATGCTGGTATATATAAAGTGGAATTAAATGTAGATTCATCCGTCCCTTTGAGAATATATCTGACAAATTCCACACATAGCACTTCTATATCTGGAGATATGAGAAATAGTAGACAGATGGATCTAAAAGGTGAAATGT
>Ga0315284_10002954_pt1 | contig 24215 bp, 19 predicted proteins | sample YL17G09_16_MG_FD_203696 | JGI IMG/M metagenome (GOLD analysis project Ga0315284, IMG submission 203696) | Sediment microbial communities from Yellowstone Lake, YNP, Wyoming, USA - YL17G09_16 | ecosystem: Environmental > Aquatic > Freshwater > Lake > Sediment | place: USA: Wyoming | collected...
GCTGCTGCTGCGGCTGCTGGTTTTGCTGCTGCTGCGACGCCATCCACCTGGGTGGCCGATTCATCAGTAATTGCATCTGGATTTATCGCCGCATCAAATCCCTCTTTACCGCTTACAAGGTTTCTGGATACTACAGTAATAAAATTTGTTAATATCAAAGTTACAATTAATACAACTGTCATATTTTTACTAAAGTATGTTGATATGAACCCTATTGATAGAAATATCAACAGTGCGTAGCTATCTCTCAACACAACATAACCAAAAAAATTAATAACTGCTAAAAATGCAACAATGTACAATACATTTTTATCTTGCAGCATGGATTGAACCGCCTTCGGAAGTTTCATGTGAATGTTCACCATTTTATAGTTTATGTGTATATGTGTATATATAATTAACGCAAGAAAATAATATGTATAAACAATTTACATACAACTCAAAATATATATTATTATAATTTTCTAAAAGCATTAATTATATATTAAATTCTGTTAGTATGGAACAACATACAAATCATCATTCAAAATATGACTTGGCATTTTGTGAAATTTTTAATTCAAAAATTCATGGAAAAAATAGTAATAGTTCAAAAAATATTGAATCACATTTTTTAATTTTTAGAACATTATGTATTAATGAATTTTATACCATAACACAATTTATTCCAATTTCAGATTTTATTTGCACAATAAGAGACCAATATATTACAAATAACTATTCTCAACACTTGCACCCAGTCATTAGAAATTATAATGAAATCCTTATAAAAAAACATTACATATCTTTGGAAATTATAGAGTGTATTGAACTTGAAGGAGGAGAACAGGTGGCAATTTACAAAACATTTTGGTTGCGCATATTTCAGCGCAAATGGAAATGTCATTTTGACTCAAAAAAAAAACGTCTGGCTGCATTGTTACAACCTTATGGACTATTTTTGAGAGAAATTGGCATCTCTTGTTTCAATGGTTTCAATGATGCCCGCTTCCAACCTAAAATTGTATAATTTCCATCTATAATTGTACACCTGTTGTTATATTTTTTAAATGTTAGTACTCTTGAATGTGGCGGCGGATGCAGACTTGTCCATGCATCATTCGACCAATTTTGTTCCCCAATAAAAATTTGGTCTCCTTCTACTTTCAAAATTACAGCAATGTGACCATATGGTGTATCCTCTTTGTTTCTTGCCCAAATAATTACATCATTTACTCTGGGCACATTGTTTTTTCTTAGACAATTCAAGTTATTTTTATATGTTTTAAATTTATATTTTTTACCATTTTCAATTGACTCAACTGCTTTTAATGCAAACACGTCTTCGGCACCATCAACTGACGCAAATGTAACACCGAGTTTAGTAATTAGGTACCTTCTAGCATATTCAACACACTGCCATTGCATTCCAGAAAATACATTTTTATTTTTGTACTTGATAACATTATTAAAGCCCGACTCAAATGAATTATTGCAGTTGGAATATGCTGGAACATCTTCTAAATTACCGATGTTCTTACCAAATCTAGTAACACATTTTATTTTTTTACTATTATGAACTGTTTTTTTTACTTTTGACCGCCGACTCGTTTTATTTTTTCGTAAAGAATTTCGCATAGGATGTTATGTTAATATAATATTTATATTATTATGATATGATATTTTCTAATAAAAAAATAACTGAATAATATAAATAAATTTATCATAGAGGCAGGGGGTGGGGCCGAAGGAAGTTTACTGTCTGTGTTTCCTAGTTTGTCTGTGTTTCCTAGTTTGTCTGTATTTCCTGGTTTGCCTTTTATTTTTTTTCATCTTTCTGGATTGTTGTCTGTATTTCCTTCCACCACGCTGGGCATTGAATGCTGCATGTTGTTCTTGAGGCAGCGTATCCTGAAGGCGTTGTTTGAGCTGATTGCTGAAATTCGAGAGCACCTGGCCAAGAGCTGTAATATTTTCAGACAGGGTTGCATCTTCCGCATCTATAAACCCGCGCATTTTATCAATGTCGGCAGGAATGTCTTTCAGAATATTTTCATACATTTGATTTGTCTTTGTTAATGATTCCAGCTGTGCTGTAAGTTCTTCAATTCTTTTATTTAATTGACCAATTTGGTCATTCAAAATTCCAATTTGACCTTCAGCCACCTCTTTCATTTTTACATTTTCATTCATTTGGACTTTATCTGCCAAGTCGCCCACCAAGCGCTCTCGTTCTTCCATCATTTTACCTCTGTTAACAACTGCCGCATCCAGTTCGCGCTGTATTTCTCCGCGACCCGCAATATACTGTTGAATAAATAAAAAGTAAGGATTCAAATCATCCAGCATTTTCCGGATTTTTTCAGTGTATTCATTTATTTTAACTGAATTCTCTCGTGTTCTAGATGCAACTTGTGCCAAACTCATCAGTTTATCTCTTATTAGAGCAACAGATGGACTTGCTTTCAAATACTCCGGCTTATCAATTGAAAGTTTACTTTTTCGACGAAATGTTTGCGCGCGTGGCGAGTTGTTGCGTCTTGGAGACGACTTTCGCCGTGGTGGCGAATTACGTCTTTTCGGTGATGAACGCAGAGGCAGAGACCTCCTAGGTGACCTAGGCGAACTAGGTGATTTTTTTTTGAATAGTTTTTTTAAAAACGGAGTCATTCCTCTTGTTCGATTTGGAGATGAACGTATACTTGAATCATTCATATTAAAAATTCTAGGAGACCCTTCCGGAGTAATATTATTTACAGATTCTTCTGCTGCTAAAATTGGAGAAAGCTGAGAAACTTCTTGCTCTTGCTGTTGCTGTTGCTGTTGCTGTTGCTCTTCGGGCGTAACCATAACCATCGATTTTGATTGAGAAAGTTCAGGGTCAACAATGTCGACATCAATGGGAGCAGAAGGAATAGGTTCTTCAACTTCAACAACTTCAGCTGCTGCAGGAGGGTCAATGATGTCAATGTCAAGAGGAGCAGGAGCAGGACCAGCTTCTACAAACTCTTGTCCCACAGGTGAAGGGATTCCTAATGCTCGCCTTTCTCTTTTTCCAATAGAACCATTTTTTCGTTTTGTTTTTGGTGGCATTTTATTGTAGTATAATTCAAATATATAATATCATAATATTATATATTTTAAATATTCATAAAAAAAAACTAATCAAATTTTTCAACATCTCTTGTTATTTTTCCTAATGTTTGCAATATTTGTTCTTGGTCTCTCTTTATTTTAAATAAATTATCATCTGTTTTATTCGCATCTCCATCAATTCCATCAATGTATTTGGAAAGCTCTTTATATTTTGCCTCCCTGTTACTTCCTTTCATTAGCAACGCATTCTTCAATTTTCGTATTTCTTTGAAAATCATTTGTTGGTCCCTTTTTATTCCAGCCACTATTGCTCTGGGTACTTTCTTTTTACCCGAAGCTTTTATATTTTCACCTTCATATTCACCTTCATATTCACCTTCATATTCACGCTGATATTCTTTATATTCAGGACCTTGGTCAAAGTGCGGTTCATCTTCATTGCCATGATGACCGTGATAATGGTGATGGTGATGATGATGATGAGTTTTATGATTGGATGCTTCTAAATCTTTTAAATATTTTAAAAGTCTCTCTAAAGCCCCGATTTGCATTACCATTTTATTTTTAAACTCTTCATAATAGTTATCATACCTATTTACAATGTCTTCTAAATGCGGATTTGATTGTGACTGTTTTCTTATAAATAACCTGTTTCTTAGAATTTTATTTCTATTTTCATCCTGTTTGCATTTCAAAATATGCATGCGCGCATCTCTATTAAACAAGGATAATGCAGTATCTTGTTCTGCACTTGCACTTGAATCTATATAATCCGGTTTTAAAATCAAAATGCTCTTATGAAAATTCATAGTATATAATTTAATAAGGTATATATTTAAACAACTAATAAATTATTTTTAATTATTTATTTATATACTTTTATTAAATTAAAAATGTTTAGTTAATATACAATAAAATGGACAAGTTTGTTACAGGAGCAGAAGTTAGAGTTGACGGACTTGTAAGTGCCTCGAGACACAATGGAAAGGTTGGAAAAATTGTAGATGTATTCCCAGATGAAAATAGGGTGCGCGTGATGCTCGATGACGATGATAAGTCTGATATTAAAGTCGCAACCGATAAACTGACGCTGATTCGGCCGGCAGGGCGTCCAGCGGCGGATTCGATGTTATTAGATGCGAGAAAAGCTAGTGCGTCAGCACCCGCTTCAGCACCAGCTTCATTAAGGAAAATTCCAGTGGTGTTGCTTGGAGAAATGCACGATGACTTTCGGTGTGCTAAAGACAATATTTCAAAATTAATGGCCATGGGAGTTAAAACGACGCCATCGCGTTTTTTATTAGTTTCAGAAGGAAGAGGTGTAAATCCTTGCTACGAGGCACTTGGGTTGCCACGTGATAGAATTCTATCGGAATATGACACTCTAACAAAATCAATAATGTTGGATAAATTATTATTAACGACAAATACATTAATCGATATTTTGGATGGAATAGTCAAACAAGGCACTGGCGCCGCAGCAGGACCCGACATTCCAGATTCAGTGACCATTGAACCAAAGTGGTTCATGCAGAGAGCAAAAAGTTATTGGCCATTGCTTCAGGTAGTGCCAAATGGCACTACCATGTATGAACAAATGGTGACTGCCGCCTTTTCAAGAAACACCCAACAATTTAATTCATTGTATAATCACATTTTGGGTTATTTAATACAAAGTGACTATTTAAATGATATTCCCATGTCTGCTCAAATTAAACACGGGTTGCAATCATTTATTGCAACAAGAGATGATAGAGTTACTACATTATTTATGTCGTCTCGCGACGCAGATATTATAAGAAAAGTTGAAGAAAGAGCAAGAAGTGAAAATTCAACCTTAAGAACGATTGTTATTATTTTTGGAGCGGCCCATTTTGACAATCTTAGGACGTTGATACAACGTTCAGATGTTTTGGAGTTTGATTCCGCTAGGTCATCCAACATAAAAATTGGTGGAAAAAAAATGAAAAAGGTAAAAAAACGCATTTCCAAATCCCACCTTACAAAAAAATGTAATTCAAAATCAAAAAAATGTAATTCAAAATTAAAAAAATGTAATTCAAAATCAAAAAAATGTAAAACTCACCGCAAATAAACCATTTATTTCATTATATATATATTATATAAACATTATATAAATAATGTATAAAATATTAAATATATAATACATTATTACATTATATTATTCAACATTCTATGAGCATTGTAACATTTACAGACATTTTGGGTAACAGCACACAAGTCAAATTAGAAGAATGTATCCCTCTTGAACTGAAACTAAATCTTACACGATATGGAGAAAAATACAGGGAACTAGGTAATTTTCTATACAAGTACAAAACACAATATGGGTATAGCGGTCAGTTACCATCAACTAAAATGGTCAGCGCGGAAGAACTGGCATTTATAGGCGAACTGCGTAAAATGAATTATGACGAATTGTTAAAAACTCATTCAGAGAATTGGAATAAAGATTATTATTATGATGAGTAATTTAATATTTTCTTTAATATTTCGATTTCGATTTTCTTGAATATTTAGATTTCGATTTTCTTGAATATTTAGATTTCAATTTCGATTTCGATTTTCTTGAATATTTAGATTTCGATTTTCTTGAATATTTAGATTTTGATTTTCTTGAATATCTGGATTTTTTACCACCGTCATCGGCAAAGTTAACGGAACCCTCTGAACCTGAACCCTCTGAACCCTCTGCTCTATCTGCTTCTGCTTCTGCTGCTAATACTGCTGCTTTTGCTTTCAAATCTTGTAAATTTTGAATGTATGATTGATTGCCTGGTTCTTTTTTTAATAGTAATTTTACAAATGCAATTTGGTCAGATATTTCACCACTTTTTTTAGCAGTAATTTCCGCAGCCTCAATTGCCGCATTTAACGCAACAGCACTTTCATCAAACTCTTCAAGTTCTTTGTCTTCAAATTCTTTGTAACCATTTCCTTTACCTAATAACTTACTTAATAACCATGACATATTATATATATAATAGATATAATATAAATATAATTGTACAATACAAGTTGCCATTTTATTTTATTTTAATGCTAATGTTCACAATTAATAAATTAACAACATTATATTATAGTCAAAACCTTCAAATTTCATAATTTTAAAACTAAAAAGTAATTTTACACACGAAATATCGTAACACGTATTTAAATATTTTTATATATTCAATTACTTTCATATAAATTATTTATTAAGAATATATAAAAATCTTTTCATATTAATATTTACAATTAAAAGTTCAGATATTTTAGGAATGTCAAAAAAACCAACGCCGAGTTCTACAATTTTGGACCCGCTTTTAACCGAAGACGATAGCCGCTACGTAATGTTTCCGCTGAAAGACCATGACATATGGCGAATGTATAAAAAACAAGTGGATTGTTTTTGGCGAGCCGAGGAAATAGACCTTTCAAAAGACGGCGTTCATTGGCAAACCCTAGAAGATGACGAAAGATATTTTATATCGATGATTCTCGCATTTTTTGCCGCTAGCGACGGAATTGTTCTGGAAAATTTGGCGGTTCGATTTATGGGAGACGTTCAGCTCGCGGAAGCTCGCGCTTTTTACGGATTCCAAATTGCGATGGAAAATATACATTCGGAATGTTATAGTTTGTTAATTGACACGTACATTAAAGACTCCGAAGAAAAAATGAGACTGTTCAATGCAATAGACAATTTTCCGTGCATTAAAAAGAAAAGCGATTGGGCGAAAAAGTGGATTAACGATAAACGCAGCTCGTTTCAAACCAGGTTGATTGCGTTTGCGTGCGTTGAAGGCATCTTTTTTTCAGGCGCATTTTGTTCTATTTATTGGATGAAAAAACGCGGCTTAATGCCCGGTCTCACATTCAGCAACGAACTTATTTCGCGCGACGAAGCGCTTCACACCGAATTCGCGGTGCTGCTTTATAATAAAATGACGAAACACCTTCCCAAAACGCGCGTGCAAGAAATCATTAAAGAAGCGGTTGAGATTGAAACCGAATTTATTTGCGAAGCGCTGCCGTGTCGTCTCATTGGAATGAATTCCAAGCTGATGATTCAATATATTGAATTTGTTGCCGACCGGTTGCTTTTGCAGTTGCAGTGTGACAGGGTGTATAATTCTTCCAATCCGTTTGATTTCATGGAGCTGATAAGCATCGAAGGAAAAACCAACTTTTTTGAAAAAAGAGTCAGCGAGTACGCGCTTGCAGAAAAAATGAAAACGGACGATATTTTTGATTTTTCCACGTTGTTTTGAGGGAACCCAGTTTCCCTCATAGTCCCTCCTTACAAATTTACGAACAACATAGGGCACAAGTAGAACTTAAAATAATTTTCTTCCATTTACACGTCTAACTGTTCGTACAATTCCATTTCGCTGTTGTTGCTGCTGTTGTTGCTGCTGTTGTTGCTGCTGTTGTTGCTGCTGCTGTTGTTGCTGTTGTTGTTGCTGTTGTTGTTGCTGCTGCTGTTGTTGCTGTTGTTGCTGCTGTTGTAATCGCATTTGCTGCTGTTGCTGTCGCATTTGATGTTGCTGTTGTTGTTGCTGCTGTTGTTGCTGCTGTAGTCGCATTTTCTGCTGTTGTTGCTGTTGCTGCTGCTGTCTCTGTCTCATTTTCTGTTCTTCTGCTGCCAAAAGCAATTGTTGCTGATGTTGAGCGCGCTGTTTTTCATCTTGTGCTGCCGCCGCATTCCCCCTTGATTTAAATTTAATTCTTTTCTCATCATGAATATTTTGCTCCTCATAAGTATTTGAAGTGTGATTATAAGCGGTGTCAAAATTAATTACATCAATAAAACATTTATCACCATCTTGAATGTTGAATTCATAATTTAAATTCCTAATCGTATTCAACCCATCATTCGTCGTTTTATAAAATACCATTTCTGCTTCTGAACGTGATATAGTTCTCATAATTCCCTCGACCATTTGTAAAATCATGGGACTTTGCAAAGGGAAAAAGTTTCGCCTGTCAATTTTTAGTCCGGATTGCAGCACTCGATGCTGCATATAATTATCTTCACCACCCCATGCCCAAAAATTCGGAAACCCATTTGTCTTTTCAAAATCCGCCCCTTTTATTGAAAAAATGCCTCCTAGCGCAAATTGAACTCCGTAGAAATGTTTCACAATTCCATGCCGAGTATCATACTGAATCACATTTTTATCATACGGCACTGTGTCCACATCATTAAACACAAATGTAATATTTTGATAGTCATCAGGATATTCATTTTTAATTGCTAAAAACCCAATATTCTTCATTCCTCCACGATTAAACGGGCGACCATCTTTTTGGTGAACAAAACGTACAGTGTAATCTTTTGGGTCATAATCCGATAAAACATGTTTCATATATACTGAAAAAAATGTTAAATGTTCTTTCCGGTCTCTATACGGAACAATGAATGCCAATTTTGGAACTAAACTAGAACCGGATTCATTATTCGCATTCGTTACATTCGTTACATCATTTACAGCGCTCATTTTAATGTATATATTATTGTATGAATATATACATTATGGCTAATTCAAACTAATCAAGGGGGGACATACATCCCCCCTCTTACCCCCCATTCTCTAAGGCGCACCTACCTACACTTCGTGTGTCCCATAATTTTGCCCCTCTGACCCCTTGCCTATTATAGAGGGGGTTAAAGGGGGGCGTATGTCCCCCTTGGGTTAAAGGGGGGCGTATGTTCCCCTTGGGTTAAAGGGAGGATGGATGCCCCCCCTTGTATTTCTCTAATATTATTTTCGGAATGAGATTGTCTGTGAATTGTTCCAATTTTTTATAGCATTTATTTATAGTAACTTCGCTAATTTCTGTTATTCGATTTACATCTTTCTTAGAGACGTTTAAACTACACGTTTGAGAAACAAAGTATATTATTCCTGCAGCAATGGAATGCGGCGTATTTTCAGGTATTAAATTATTCTTTTCAATTCGAGTCGCAACAAACTGACACAACTTTGTCAATTCGCTATTGATGTTGAGACGGCTGCAATACCTCTCTATAAATGCTTCCGGTTTTGTTTTACTAAAACTCGTCTTATCTGAATTCGCCATTTCGTGTTCTAGTTCATTTATAATTGTAATCGCATTTTTGCACCCCTTTGTTGCGCTAGTATTATCCAAATTGAAAATGGTTGCAATTTCTTTTATGGTTCTCGGACAGCCGTGTTTTCTACAGGCAATATAAGTGGATGCCAAAATAATTCCATCACGATTAAGGCCTCTATATGTTTTGAACTCCGAGATTTTTTTGTGGTACCTTAGCGCCTCATCCACAATTATTTTAGGAAGTCCGCCATTGTGCGCAATAATTGTTATACACTGAAATTCATCATATTGTGATTTTTCTCGATACGGCATAGATTGCCACTCCGTGTACCTCCTGAATTTTCTCATCTCATAGCTGGTTGCACCGTCGCACAAAACTTTGCAACCGTAGGATGACTCAACCAACAGCGGATTTACCGGCATTCCGCAGCGAGTTGGGTCGCTTGACTGGTTATCGTCTGCACCATAATAGCGCCATTCTGCGCCATGGTCCAATATATCCTTGTAAACAATTCCACATTTTTGATTTGTGCATGTTAAAAATCCGTCGTCTGTTAAACACACAATTGAAGAACACGAATCGCAATTTTCTCTCTGACCACTGCTTCTATATACACATTCCAGCGCCGTTCCTGCTGTTGTTGTTTGTTGCTTTTGTTGACCCGGTTCACAATCTTCATTTATAAAACTTGAATCAATTTGTTTCCACAAATCTTGTTTATATTTATTAATGGATTTAGAATCATGTCTATTTTTTTTCGTTGTTTTATGGTTATTCAAGGGGGACATGCGCCCCCCTTCTAATCCTCCTAGTGTAGAGGGAGTTGGAGGGGTACCTACGGTTCCCTTGACCGAATTTAATAACGTCGACATTAATAATAACGTGATGAATGGGGATGAGGGGGACCGTGTTTGCTTTTGCTATAAATAATATTAGTTTATGTCTAATTCAATTTTTATTATTATATATAAAAATAAATAGTAATAAAAATAAATAAATAATATTCAATTAAACTAATTATATTTTAATCATAACATATATATAATATATATAATAACATGGGCGCAGCTTTAACAACACAAAATGCCAAATCAAATTTAGAGTTAAGAAAAAAAATTGATTACATTGCAAAGAATTTTATTTTTGATTCTGATTTCACAGACATGACACAACTTGGAAATGAAAAATATTGCAACAAACTGGTAAAAAAAGTATCAGATGTATTCAAAAAAAATAAAGACTCTATTGACATTTTATTGTTGAGAAAAAAATTATATGAAATAAAAAAAAATAAAAACCCAGAATTAGTAGATGAAGATGAAAATGAATTTAAATTTGAAACAAACGCAAATGTCAAGATGAGTGAATTACAACGGGAGCCACAAAAGAAGATTCCCCTTCCCAAGCGAGTTGAACAAGAACAAGAACAAGAACAAATAATAGGAGGAGAAAAGAGAGCAACAACTCGCACTCGCAGTCGTAGCCCCACAATAAGAAAACGCATGCCGTCAACAACTCCACAAAATATACATAATATTAAAAAAAAATGCAACGAAATTGCGAAATTTTATGTTTTATTTGCACATTTATTTTCGTGCATTGTAAGCACAATTAATCCATCTTTTGAAATTGGCGCTTCTTCTTCTTCTGATAAAAAGAGTGCAGATTCTCTTGACTTTTGTTCATCCAGGTTGAATTTATTAATAAACGGCGAGTTAATCGAAAATAGCGAGGGTGACGTTACAATAAAACCCAACATTTGTAAAACGAATGTTTCCGATTCAGGAAGTGCATTGCGATTGGTAGACTTGCCAGGAATAAAGGCACTTTTGAAATTATTTAAAAATGGTGGCGACGATTCTGCCGAAGATGTAAAATATCTTTACAAAGCATTTACGGGAAAAGATGCTCCCAATGATGTAAATATAGAGCAAATTCCTCTTCAAGTATACAGTAAAGACGTTGAGTGCAGCGGTAGCGGCAGTAGCAGTAGCAGCAGCAGCAGCGGTACAAGAAGCGAATCTCAGTATCGAGGAGGGGCGTTTAACGACTACCAGGATGACAGTTATCGTTATCCTGACCGCGATGAACGCGACATTCGGAATCTGAATGTCGATGTGCGACGCGGAATTTATTTAACCGGAGTTATAGGCAATCCAACCAAAGAAAAATTATTTTCTGATTACATAAATAATATAAAATTTATGATTCAAAAATCCGAAAAAAATCGCTCATTATTGCTTGAAATATTATCCGAAATGTTTACGTATACATATGACAGTGATGGTGAAATTTCCGGTGTTATTATTAATCCATCTCTAACATACAAAGAGCTTCAATCCCTCGTGAGAAGAACGCGTAAAATTATTATTAAATTATACACTGAATGCGAAGAAGACTATAATGAAGGACTAGACATATTTTTTGCACTAATTCAAGAGAAAATTCTTTCCAAATTAACATTGCAAGATGATACGCTTCGAAGGGAATTGGAACAATCTATTTTTGGAAAACAAGAACGATACATTCCTGTAAATCCTTTTCAAAATCCTTACCAAAATCAAAATCCTTTTCAAAATTCAAATCAAAACTCGAATAAAAATCAGTTTGTTCCACCACATTTTAAACAAGATGTTATAAAAGAATACAAAATAATATTAAAAGACAATAACCAGATTCAATTATTTTCCAGAGTACAAGCAAACTTGAATGATTGGATAGATTCAGAAATACAATATGCAACTGGTCCTGAAATGTTAGACCCTTCTCAAGTTGCGAATGAATTTCATGATTCGGTTGGTGGTGATATAGATGATGACGCTGCTGCTCCTTCTCCTGCCGCTCCTGCTGCTGCTCCTGTTGCTGCTCCTGTTGCTGCTGCCCCTCTTGTTGCTGTTGCCCCTCTTGTTGCTGTTGCCCCTCTTGTTGCTGTTGCCCCTCCTTCTCCAAAAAAAAAAGCAAAACCCAAATAAATATAGATAAAAACTAGTATTTAAAATATTTTTCTATAACATTATGAGTATAATTATAGAAAAATATGAAAACCAAAATGGAATATATGTTCTACGAGATGATTTATTACCAGGTGGTACAAAATCAATATTACTTGATTCTATTATAAAGAGGGGGGCACCCTCCTCTGACCCCCAATTGCAAGGTGGGGAAACGCCCCCCTTTGTAAATGAATTCGTATACGCATCTCCGTGTTACGGCGGATTTCAGATTGCACTTTCTATATTCTGTAAAAATAATAATAAAAAAGCAACCATTTTTTGCGCACAACGAAAAATACGACACCCAAATACTGAAATATGCATTCAAAATGGCGCAAATGTAATTGAAGTTCCATATGGATATTTAAGCGTTGTTGAAAAACGTGCCCGAGAATACTTGAGGGAACCCAGGTTCCCTCATACTCCCTCCTTACAAACAAAAGGAATAATTCTAGGGGCTGGAGGGGTCCTAGGGGCGCAATGCTTGGCACCATTGGTTCCCCTGAAAATAGTATTTGGAGCAAATTCACCAGAAAATATTACCATTATTGCATCCCGAGCAAAGCGCGTAATCGATTCATTTACTGAAATTTATGGAACGCCGCCTCATGAAATATGGTGTGCAGTTGGCTCGGGAACTTTAATAAGTGGTATTATACAAGCTGTTGCAGAAATGCAAGGGGCGCAATGCTTGACACCAAACTGCCAAGCCCTTCCTACATGGGAAATGGGTCATATGGGAGATGCCCCCTGTAGCAAGGGGTCAGAGGGGACAGCATGTCCCCTCAAAATATATGGAGTTCAAGTGGGCAAAGAATTCAAGGGGCCTAATTCTCCAAATGTAACCATTATCGTATATCCCAAGCCATTTGAATATGCATCCAAACTGAAAATCGATTTTCCATCCATGCCAAATTATGACCTAAAAGCTTTCGAATTATGTTTAGAATACAATAAAAATTCACACGATAATAAAAAAGTATTATTTTGGAATGTATTATAACTTTAGTATTATTTTTAATAATATTATTTTATAATTATTCTCTCTTCTCTCTTCTCTCTTACACTCTTACACCTTCTTGTAATTTGTACAAGATGCATAGATGAACCATTTTGAAATGTTTAGGAGTTTTTATAAAAAGATTGTTTAAAAACATTGTTCAAGAGAGAAGAGAGAATAATATTATTAAAAAATAAAAATTAAAGAAATAAATAATACTATTATATTTATAATTCTATTTATATTTTTTATCTATTACTTCAATTTATTTTTATTTTATATATATTAAAAAAAGAACTTAAATAATTATCTCATGTTAATATATGGAAATAACACTTCCATCATTCGTCAATTAGCCGGCATAGCGCAATAGAAATGCGTTGTTTCACTTTGTGAGCTTGTAGCTCCAGTGTACAGGTTCAAATCCTGATGTCGACATCGTTCATTTTCGGTTACTTTGAAGAAGAAACTCGCCAAACTAAATTTAAGGCGTAATTAAAATTTAGCAATACATCAAAACCGGCATGGCGCAGAGGCAGCGCGCGGGGCTCATAACTCCGAGGTCACTCGATCGAAACGAGTTGCCGGTATCATTACAATTCAGTTGCTTTACAGAAGCAGCACCCGTCTACACATGTGGACACTTTCAACCGGCATGGCGCAGCGGAAGCGCGCGGGGCTCATAACTCCGAGGACACTCGATCGAAACGAGTTGCCGGTATCATTACAATTCAGTTGCTTTACAGAAGCAGCACCCGTCTACACATGGACACTTTAAACCGGCATGGCGCAGGGGCAGCGCGCGGGGCTCATAACTCCGAGGTCACTCGATCGAAACGAGTTGCCGGTATCATTACAATTCAGTTGCTTTACAGAAGCAGCACCCGTCTACACATGGACACTTACTTTAACCGGCATGGCGCAGAGGAAGCGCGCGGGGCTCATAACTCCGAGGTCACTCGATCGAAACGAGTTGCCGGTATTTTTGTAGTTTAGCCCCTTTAGCTCAGTTGGATTAGAGCATCAGCCTTCTAAGCTGGGGGTCGCCAGTTCAAGTCTGGCAAGGGGTGCTGAGTCTCCATAGCTCAGCTGGTAGAGCGAACGGCTGTTAACCGTTAGGTCATAGGTTCAAACCCTATTGGGGACGTTGTTATAAAGAATAAATATTTGATTGATTTTTATTACTAATCAAATATTAAATTGTACATTTAAAGATTTCAAGCAACAATAACTTCTTTTGATATCGTCTTTATAATTCGTTTCTCACCGGAATCCGGTATTGGTGTGCATACATGATTCATTGTTAAAATAAATTCATCGCGTTTATTTTCATTTGTTTTTATTTCCGGGTCAGAATCTTTAAATTCTTTCAACGTTTTTACCTGTTTTCTTGAAATCTCTCCAATTGAATTTTTTAATTTTTCATTCCCTTCATCCTTTTTCCAATTATCCTCCTCTTTGATATACATTACATCTCTTTTTACATCCGTGCAATGAATGGGACGTTTGAACACATCCAATTCTTTTAGTCCGCGCAAAAATATAGAGCCAACGCTGTCTTCCAAGCTCTTATCTCTGGTGACATTCAAATCATCAAATGTAATATTAAGAGATTTAACAAAATCACACATGTTTATCGCATCTTTACACTGCTCATTCAAAAAGAAATTCAAATTAAATTTCTGTTTTATGTTATTTGTCGTATTTGTTGTTATAATGTTTCCAATGCACATTTTTGGCAACATTTCCATTATTTGCTTTTGTTGTTGATTTTGTTCAACAATGATTTTTTTCATCTCTTCGTTATCCTTCAATATTTTCATTATCAATTTATTGCTAAACTTTATTTGTTCATTGTTGTTATCATTATTGGTTTTAATGCCACATATTATTTTATGTTTATATAAACCTTCTCTATACGAATAAGATTTACTACAACTATCACATGTATATTTTACTTTTATTTTATCATTATTATGTTTTTTTGTTACCAAGTGTCTATCATAGTCAATTTTTCGCACACATGAAAAACTACATTTTTCACAAATATAAATCATTATGAATTGTTGTTTTTTTATTTGTTAAACAATAGTGAGATTATATTTCTATTATTGTTTACTATAATAATAAAATATTATTGAATTATAAATTCATCTTCGAAAAATGACTTTTTAGTTTTCAACTTGTGTAAATATGCGTTTTTGGACGATGTTGAGACAAATATTTGTGTTATCATTTATTTTGTATCATTTTACACCATTTTGTATCCTTGCCTTACCATACACCCGCTATTTTATTTTGTACTTTACACCCGATACCCGCATTGATTATGCTCTGAGTGTAAATTTTGTATCCTCGTGTATCATTTTCCCGCGAAAAAAGCACCTTTTAGAGTCTGATGTTGTTATTGAATAAGGTAAGGGTGTAAAATCTGTATCCATTTTATTTTAGCAGGATAAACAAATCCCAAAAAATCCCAAAAAATCCCAAAAAATCCCAAAAAATACGACTTTTTCAAAAAAATGCTTATGCTCTCAGACAAATTCTTGAACATTATTATGTCATCATAATTCATAAGGTTTTAGTTTTTAACAATGAAAAATAAAAAACTAAAAAAACACGATTTTTTTTTGTAAAGATTCTTTTTTAATTTCTGAAAATGGACAAAAATAAATGTCCATTTTGGATTTTAAAAAAAGAGTTATAAAAAAAGATATTTTTGTCATATTCTCCATTTCACCAAAATAAAATCATACAAATTTATAAATATTACTATTTCATCCTCAAAAAACGACTTTTTAGTTTTTCAATCTGCTGAATTTTCATTTTCGGACGATGTAGAAATGTTGATAGTGGTTTATTACATTTTATATGTAAAATATAATAAATAATGGTTTTTTATAATTAAATAATAATTTTTTTAGTTCCAGATGAATCTGACGAAGAACCGTCTTCATTCTCTTTGACTTCATCCGTTTTTTTAACCATGAGAATGGACGGAGTTGAATCATCGTCATGATGAGTAGAAGAATCTTTTCCTGTGTTTTCGTCTTCATTGACAGGATTGGCATCCGCCGGTGTAACATCTTCGCGCATTTTGGTAAGATTTTTCTGTGGATTGTGGTAATAATCGTGTCCTCCAATGGTGACCGTGTACCATCCGTTCGGCGGGCGATATTCATAGTCTTTGCTGGGATTCGGGTCATACCACATTGTGTCTTTGGTTTTTTCATTGTAATAGTATTCTTTTTTTGATTCCGGCTCAACCATTTTAATCCATTCTTTGCCCATATTTTCAGTTGAAGTCGCTTCCAAGTTGGTACTATGGTTTGGATTTTGACTTGAGTTGGGATTGCAATTCATAACAATGTTTTGAGTCATCGGCGGTGCAGCACTACGGCCTCCGTCTTGTTCATTTTGTTCATCCGTGTTAATATCCGCCACATCATCCATAGTCGCATCTTCATTGCCACTTCCGCCTTGTTGCAACAATGCACCATATGAATCCATCGTCGAATCAATCGGAGATGAAATAAGTAATTGAACGCCGTCATCATCAGCATTGTCAATATTATTTTTTCCACCCTTCATTAAAGAAGTGTCAACCGATTCAAACGTCTTCTCTCCAGATAACAACTTGTAATTATTTGAAAATGACATGCTTTCAATTTGGTTAATGTTATCTTCGGTAATAATTCGCATAACACAATTCATGGTTTGCAGTTCCTGAATGAGCAACTTGAACGAATAAGGAATTTGCACGACACTAAAAGAGCGGCCAAAACGCGTAATGTTTACCAGTTTCGGATTATCGGTTAGAGCGTCATTGAATTCAATGGGTCCGTCAGCCATCGGGCTCATAAACACGTCGTTATCCGGATTGTATATTGCCGTCATTCCAGTTTTATTGCAAATCGCCATGTAATAAACATCGCCTCGTATCAACATGGATTCCTGTAAAAAGTGCGCAGCTCCGTGCCCAATTATCCCGTCGCGTTCCATTTCGCCGATGCGTAAACCGCCGTCATTCGCTCGCCCTTGCACCGGTTGTCTTGTGAGGTTGGTATTTGGACCCCTGGCTCTAAAATTTATTTTATCTTTCACCATGTGTTTCAGTCGCATGTAATACGTGGGACCAATAAAAATTTCGCTTTCAATTTGTTCGCCGGTGGTTCCGTTATAAAGAATCTGGGTTCCATTTGAACTATAATTTTCTTTTAGCAGCATATTTCCAAATGTTTCATGCTTGTTTCCCAGGTTGACGAATGCGGTGCAGTCGCCGAATGCGCCATAAATCACGCACGCTTTTGCCATTACAGTTTCAACGAATTGCCCAATGGTCATGCGGGACGGGAAAGCGTGCGGATTTACAATTAAATCGGGGCGTATGCCGTCCGACGTGAATGGCATATCTTGCTCGGGAATAATGAGTCCGACGGTTCCTTTTTGACCGCACCGAGACGCGAATTTGTCTCCGATGTTAGGTGCGCGGTCTTCGCGAATGCGAACTTTGGCGATGCGCGATGGAATGTCCGGGTTGCTTCCTTCTGTAATGTAGGTTTTATCAACATAACCAATCTGTCCTTTCTTGGGACGAATGGACGCATCAACAACTTTTCCGGTGGAATTTTTAGATTCGCTTACGACCTGACCGATGAGGACGCTTTTTTCAGATACGGGCGTATTTTCAATGATGAGCCCGTTTGAGTCCAAGTTGCTGTAATCATACCCTTCTCCGCGCCCGGCATTTGCGATTGCATTTTTCTGTTGATAATCATTCATATTTAAAACGCGGGTATCGATTCTGTCGCCGGATGACTGTTTGCTTTCTTCGCGGGTTTCATACATGTTGTAATAACTCGTTCGAAAAAGGCCGCGTTTTATAGAACCCTCGTTGAATAAAATGGAGTCTTCCACGTTGTATCCATTGTAAGACATGATTGCAACCATTACATTTTGACCGTACGGATTTTGCTCGTCGTTGAAGTATTTAAGATAGCGCGTTTTCACCAGCGGAATTTGTCCGTTGTTCAATACGACACCCATTTTATCAAAGCGCTGGAGAAACGATGTATTGTACATGGAAACGGCTTGTTTCGACTGGCTGCATGAAAACACGTTGCGCGGCAGCTGGTTATTTTCAGGGAAGGAAATCAAGTTTCCCATGACTCCAAACATGAGTGACGGGTGAATATCAGAATGCGTAAATTGAGCGGAACCTGGTTTGACTTTATCGTCGGGGCGAAATGCAAACATTGCATTATTTTCTTCCGATACGTCAATGTACTCGACAACAGCCGCGCGATTCATCATTTTTTCAAATGTGATGTTTTCAGGGAGCTCGTCGTACAGTTTAACAATGTTTGTCATATCGGTAGTTGTAAAAAACAAGTTGTGATTTATTTGTTTTATTCCAAAACCACCGACGAGATATTTCCAAGAGAATTTACGAGTTTTCAATAATTTAAGAATTGATTTGGCTTGAAAAGCGTACATTTTTTTTGAAGGGTCATAATAGTATGCAGGTCTGCACGGTCTACCGCCATCTGTGAAAATATTAATTTCGCGCATTTCAATATCCCACGAGCAGCTAGTGTATATGGGAATCATGGATAGTCGCCTGCACGTCTTGATTTTATTTACAGCATCTTCAGGTTCAGAAACGACGCCGACCCAGCTTCCATTAACGAAAACTTTTGTCTGATAATATAAAAAATCTTTTGGATATTTTTCCAACGATAAAAGGTTTATTCCGGGTTCATTTAGAAGCCAACGTATCATGTCGCTTCCCTTGCACCCGTTTGTAACGTGGGTTGAAATTGCAAAATGTTTTTGCAGCCCGCTGTCCGGAACGTCAACCGGGTCCATGAGGCACCACTGGGAGCCGTGTAAGAGCCTCGGTTTAATAACTTTTGCAGAGTCATCGAGCGGCAGGTTTACTTTTCTGAGGTGTGAGATTGCCGAGTTGTAAGAAAGACGATTCAAGTCTTGAACAATTCCGGCTTCTTTTGTGAATTCGCTTCCGCCCCAGTTTCCCTTGAATGCGCGCCGCAAACCATCTTCGACGATGCGGTCTTTGAAAATATCGTCATATTCCTTTACAATATCGATAAAATTTTCTTGATAAACGGCATAATTATAATTGTATTTGAAATCAAGCAGCGTTCGAACGCGTTTTATTTGTTGCGCATAGTATTCGTTGAATAAACTGTGAAGCATTTTTCCAGGGATTTTAACGCGCTTGAATTTTAAACTGTCTCTGTCAATTGGAATATCGATTTTTGCTTTCAATCGCACCAGTTTATTGACCATGTATCCTAGAAAAAATGCCTTGGATTGAAAATTCAGTTCACCGATTTGCGGGAGAAAGAAATTTATTAAAATATTTTGTGCTTGAACTACACCTTTTCCCTTGATAAATACTCCAATGTATTCAATGGCGGCTCTCTGGGTAAATATTTTATTTGCATCGTGCACGCTGGGACGAAAAAACTCAATCAAGTCCCGATTTTCCGCCATATTTAGTAAGCATGTTTCGATAATGTCATAGTCGGATATTACACCTAGTGCGCGCATTAAAATAAAAAGCGGAATTGGTCTTTTAACGTTGGGTATTTCAACAACGATTTGATTATTTGTGTATCTCGGTGTGGGAGCCACCATGTAGACTCGCAATTTGCGTTCGGGTTTAGACGTGTCTTCTGAAACCGTGCGAATTTCAACCGAGTGGCTGTATTTATCATCGGCACTTCGAGTTCGGGTGTACAACATGTTATCTGCAAATATTTCTTGGCTGACAATAAGTTTTTCTTTTCCGTCGATAATGAAATACCCGCCATGGTCGCTCTTGTCTTCACCCATGTTGTATATTACGTCTTTTGGAAGACCGCTCAGGATGCACAAGTTAGAATGAACCATAATTGGAAATTTGCCCAAGAGTATTTGCGGAAGCGTTACTGTTGTGACTGTCTTTATACTTTTTTTAGAACTAGAAACAGCTTCAGGTGCTTGTTTTTCTTGTTGCTCTTGTTGCTCTTGTTGCTCTTGTTGCTCTTGTTGTTCAAATTCGACGTCCACGTCATAGTGAATTGTTACGCCATACGTCATATTTCTTAGACGCGCCTCATTTGGATACATGTAATGAACTCTTGAAGTTGTCCCCGTTTCATCATATATAACTGGTTTTCCGTAGTAAATTTTATCACCTGTTTTTCCTCCTAGATAAAATCGTGAAATATGTTTGTACGCATCTGTTTGTGGATTTTTTTCTTTTTGAAATACGATTGGATTATGTTCTTTAAATATCTGACTTATTCCGTTTGAAATAAATTCATTGTATGAATCCAGTTGATGTGCGACTAAAATATTGGGATTGTCGCTGAAAAGTTTATCAATAATATTCCATGGAATTGTTTCATTTAATAATTGACTCATTTCATTTTCGGCATCGGCAGCAGCAGCAGATGACGAAGGTTTTGCTTCTTCACCGACTTCGCCAACATCTAAACCTAGTTTTTTGTCGGATTTCTTTTCTTTCTTTTTTTTTTGTTTTGATGGGGATTGGGGTGGTGATGGAGATGGAGATGTAGGTTTGTCTCCTTCTTGTTCTTCCTTTTTTTCTTCTTCTCCTTCTGCTGCTGATGCTGCCTCTGCCTGTTTTGCTTTTGCTTTTTTTGCCCCTCCTTCCATCATTCCTTCTTCTTCTTCTCCCTCTTCTCCTTTTTCTTTATTCTCACTAGAAGAAAGAGCTGATTCTGCTATTACAACTTTTTTTTTATTTAATTCTGCGTCTGACATGGAATTGTAATTGTATATATTATTATTATTATTATTATTATTTTAATATTATTATTAATATCTTATAATATTTACAGTTTATAAACTAATGTGTATAAAATAGTTTATAAACGAACTAATAACGAGAACTAATAACAATAACCTAATTCCTTAATAAATTCGGGAATCTAATTTCTCTCCATCCCTGGTTAATAATTTAATAATGGTATTGTCCTTTACCTCCTTGTTCTTTAGATTCTTTATTTATTTGTTCCGTTCTGTTATCTAGTGCGTGGTCATAATCACCATAAGACGAATAATAACTTTTTTCATTTCCTGCTTTATTCTGATTTCCTTGAAACCAATGTGTTTGTTCTGAGCCTGGTGGTGCAACATTATCATTATCACTTTGTTGTTTTTGCATACGTGGTTGTTGCGCTGCGGCTTGTTGCTGGTAGGTATAATACTGCTGCTGTCCTTGACCCATTTGGCTAGGGTTTGAACCGCTTCCGCTCGTGTTGGTGGTGCGTCTGCTTACAATTTGCCCCATAACTGAAACGACAATAAAAAATAAAATAAAGGGCAACAATAAAATAAACCATGAAAGTTTATAGTAGCCATAGCTGCAAAGAGCGTTCAAAACGAATGTCCAAAATAGAACATATAATATTTTTGCGATAAAAATGGGAGTTGTGCTTTGGACTGGACAGTTTACATTTCCGACACAATATAAATTTTGATTTCCATAATTTTGGTACGCAATAATTATAATTCCAATAGATGAGAGTAAAACATATATAAAAGCGGGTGTGCAAAGAGACATGGTTAAAAATTATCTTTATATATATTGTAAAATATAAATAAATAATAATTAAATTTATATTTATTTATATTTTCCCTAAAAGTAGTTATATTAAATTAAATCAAATCAAATTAAATACCGTTTCTCGCGATGGGTTGGTCCCACGGATAAGAACTTGGAGGCGGATTTACCCCTTGCAACTTTGAACTAAAATCGGTTGCTGATGAAACAGCATTATTGTAGACCCCCATAACATCATCGAAAACGCCTCCACCTCTTATAAGACTGCGTATTGTTTTTTGGTTTCTTTTTTTTTTATTATAACCATAACTACCACCACCAACACCACCACCTTTTATTTCTCCTAATTTGGCAACTTGAGGTCCAAGTTGAGTTGGAAACTTTGCCGGGTAAAGCGGCTGTCCATTGTCGAACTTCGGCACAAGTTCAGTTCCAACTCCAAGAGGACTTAGAGCAAAGTAGTTGCCGGTGTTCGGATTATTAGAAACAGTCCATGGAGCACCCACGAATTGCGAACTACCTCCCTGCTGACAAGTGTATCCACCGTCCTTGCGCATATAACCGGCACCACCTATGCGGTTGAATGTTGCGCGCCCCATTCTAATATTGCGAATAATACTGTTTCGTTTTTTATTTTTAGCGTATAATTCTTGATGTTTTTTACTTGAACTCTTTCGACTGTGCGTACGCCTTTTCACATTTTTATTTGTAGATTTTTTGTATTTTTTAGTATTTGCCATTATGATTAATGATTATGATAGTATAAGTAAGTGTTATATATATTATTAATATAATATAATATAATTAATTAATTTAATAATTAATAATCATCTCCTAAAATCAACCGCGAATTTAAATCATTTCTTTTTGTTTGATATTTGTTATTTTTTTTACTTCGAACTGCATTTTTTATTTTATGAAACAATCGCGTAAAACATTCCATGCATGTTGAACATGATGAACATGACATAGAGTCGGATTCTGGTAATAATAATGATGTCATTTATTGCTTTATTATATTTTAATTGGTCATCTTTTTAATATTTAATTTTATTTTATAAAATAATAAATCTATATTGTATATTATATACCAATTCAATGAAAATAAAATCCAAATCAATTCAAAAATGTTTACCAAATATGTTTTGTATAAAAAATACAACAATTGCACTAGCAATTATTTTGGGCGCAGTAATAGCATACATTATATATTCTAAATACAGTGGCATTTCGTCAACCGCGCCTACGACACAGGCTTCTACGACACAGGCTTCTACGCCTTTTTATGTGGTGCCCATTCCCAATGTTTTAGAAAATCCGTATGTTCCGCCATTGCGCGATGACCGCTATCATGATGCGGTTATTCCGATTCCAATCAATGTTCGAACACAAGGACCGCCGGTAAATGTGAATTATAGGCAGGTTGGACTTTTAACGCGCGTGAATGGAAAGGAGACAATGCTGCCGCTAATGGGGCGTCCTTTGCAAAAAAATAGAGACAAGTGGCAATTTTATACAATGAGCGATAAAAACAATTCGGTCAAACTTCCAATCTCATTTAGAAAGAAGAGTTGCACCAGCGAATATGGTTGCGATAATATATATAATGGCGACACGGTGTATGTTGAAGGGTACAAGGACGCATTTCGGGCAACAATATATGATAATGCTGTAATGGAATACCTGTAATTGAGGCGGGGTGTAATATATTAACTGAATGTATATAAAAAGAAGTATCATATTAACAATAACAGTAACGCCAACTCATACCATAAATAAGTAAGAAATAAAAACAACACAACGACAAAATGACATTTGATATAAAAACAGCATTTGCAGAATTATTCATGATGCAACAGTTAAAAACGGGAACTGTTTGGGTAGACACATTGATTTTTGGTTTTTTTATTTTCATGACATACCATGCCGTAATTTGTATGAATTTAAAATACTGTTTTAAAAAAATATCTGAAATAAAGAGTTATCCAGTGTCGAAACTATGGTTATATGTGACAAACAAGACTCCAAGAAAAATGATTGTATACATTGGTTTCAAGTACAGCAGCGGATACACCCAAATTAAAACGTATGTTGATTATCCTCCGCCAATGATGCATATTTTTAATTACATGCACAACAACTCTTACAAAGTGGAAAATACGTATAATATAAAATACTGCGAGATGGTTGATGTTGCGACAGACACGCAAGTCAAAACGTATGTTCCGAATGAAGAGGGTGTTTCATTTGAATTGTATCCCGATATCTACATTGAATTGTCGAGTGAAAAGTTACCAAACAATAAGGACCATGAATCTTTATTGGAATTTACAAATGTGTCGTGTTCGGTAAAAACGTACGAACATGATATTAGTTATATTCATGCATTTGTAAAAATGTGCGAAGAAAAATTTGAAAAGGCGGTCAATGATGAGTTATCAAAGCAAAAATTCATTTTCAAACACA
>Ga0315284_10002956_pt1 | contig 24209 bp, 12 predicted proteins | sample YL17G09_16_MG_FD_203696 | JGI IMG/M metagenome (GOLD analysis project Ga0315284, IMG submission 203696) | Sediment microbial communities from Yellowstone Lake, YNP, Wyoming, USA - YL17G09_16 | ecosystem: Environmental > Aquatic > Freshwater > Lake > Sediment | place: USA: Wyoming | collected...
GAAGAAATCGCCACTAAGGGCGTGGGACTTCTGCCCATACAGGTAGAATTCGTCATTACGAAGATAGAAATATCCAGGAGAGATATCCGCGCGCTGAGACTGATCAGATCCGACCCTTATGCTGGCAACACTACAATCTGTGCCATATCCAACACCGGAATCAAAATCATTTCGGCCAAGATTTATGGTTGAAAGATCAAAGAGATTTGGAATAAATTCAATACCCGTCACCGCGGGGTCAGCAACATCCCAGAATGTCTTTCCCCATATCCACTTTCCCCACAAGATCGGATACATCTTATGGATTCTAGCCACGATCGCCTTATACATCTCGGTTGGCCGGCCGGCCGAATCCAAAAGATAGGTCGATTGAAAGTTCGAATCCGTTAGTTCATATACTTCAATCTGATTGGGCGCGGGAGACTCAGCCGACATGGCTATAAAATTCTTTTCATCAACATTGGTTTCATCAGTCCAACGCCTGACGAGTCCATCCTCAAGACGATAATATTCTATACGAAGATGAGAGTTCACAGGTGGAATGGTTTTGAATTCCAATAGCCGGGAACAAGTTCCATCTGAAAATTTCCATAACTTATAACTGTTTGTGGTCGTGCCGGTTAGATCATAATCCGAAAACTGTGTGGCATTCACATATACCGAGAAAGTAAGAGAATCCCCATCGCTTGGATCTACCAATGGATCTACTAATATCGGCATATATGTCAACGCAAAAAATGCCTTATCGGCAGCATTATATGGTGGAAGACCAAGTTCCGTGGAGATGCCATTCACCAATCCTTGTCTGGTAGATGAGCCCCAGGCCTTTCCACTGGAAAGAAGGCGGCGCCGATATGCGACATTGGATTCCAGCGGAAAGCGCGGTATTCCTAGGAGGAGCCCAAAGTCGTCGAAGGCGGTCGCGATCTGGACCGGGATTTGTTTGTAGGTAGGCATTTCGGTGTACTATTCCTTCTATATGATTATCGACTTTTCTGGCATCAAAGTCTATAAAGTCTATGGGATAAATGTACTCCCAACTACTGGCAAGACAATGAATTGCGATGGATTAAATCTGGAACAGAGCACAATAAAGTACTCAGAATTCCTCTCACCTAGGATGGCAATGTATTCGTCATAGAGAACCATACTTCTGAAGAGGTAGGCCTGGTCCGGTTCCTCAAAATCCATCAACTTTGCCCGTCTATACCAGTATGAACCAGTCTTCGCCCACCCATCAAGAGCAACATCACTCCGGAGATAGGTGTAGACGGCCGCTCTGGGTTGCATGTAGTACTTCATATCCGCGGCCAGATTGTAGAGAATGTCATTATCCTGTAGAATCCAAACATTGCCGAGTTCGCTATCGTAACAAATTCCCTTCCGCCCTCGTATGATTGATACTTGAAAGTCACTAAGGGGCGCGGAGCGGAGGAGACTCTGAAGTTCTAGGTCTGAATCGGAGATACTAAGAATGGACGCTGGAATCAGAACCTCATCAACCAGTGTATAGTCTAGAGCATAGTTCGGCGGTTCTGGGATGGTACAGGCCACATAAGACTGGCTTGCAAAGATATAGTATCTTTTTGTCTGTCGTTCCGAATACGTAACATAGAATGGGCCGGCGCCCGTTGCATCCTCATTGTAGACTGTGAACAACCCGTCGCCAAGTTCCGCACCGTGTTCGTCTGTGATTCGGCGCAGCGCCATAGTTCCAGCGACGTTATTCCCATATATGTTGCCAGTCGTGGTGTTATAATATACGGATCGTCCTAATCCCCCGGCGGAAAAGATGCGTAAGGAATCCTGATCGGCTGAATCACTTGGATATTGATACACCCCACTACTTGACTCTACATGATGGACGTGAGTGTGGTAGGAGAAGTCGACAATGGCACATTCGCCGGGCCTAAGGTCTGTGCAATCAGCGGCCAGTAGAACCGTTCCTGATGGTGGGGTAAGTGCAAACTGGACTGAAACGCGTACCGGATCCGAGGGCTCAACCACCATTACTGGATCAACGATCTGAGTTCCAATATTCCAACTCATGGTTTCTGCTGTTATCCTATGTATTGAATCGAAATCTCTATACGAATACCGGGCCCGGATTTGTCCAACATGAGAAATAATATCTTTCGACGCTTCCACATAAGTGCCACTATGATCAAGTTCCACTGGCGCTTCAGGATTGTAAATATCAAAGAATGACACGTCTGTATCCGGTTCATGTGATAGCATCGCGCGATACCACTCGCCGGTCACTGGTATAAATTCCAACGGCTCCGATACATGTCGGCGCGAGAATTCTCCACTCGCTACAATCTCATAATTTTCGTTAAGTAGATATAGACTTGGATCTCCAACCCTCGAATAGTAGTAGAGTCCGGATAGCGCAGATCCTTGCACATAACAAAGGGCCTCTCCGCTGGACGGTGGAATCTCTCCAGAGATATCGTCCAGTCGAACAAATGACACACGGGTTGGTGGATTTGTGAAGAGCTCATTCTTCTCATATGCCCTGGTTATACCAATCTCCCCAGAGATTGGGTTGGAGTAGACGCCGGAGATAGATGCGATGGGAAGATCTATGTTGGATAGATATGTGGTGGCGGGAGCCGCGCCATTCGCGCTTGGAAGGAATGAATTCATATAGGTGCCGCGGTGATAGTCCTCTGCCATGAATAGATCTTTTGATAGTTCCTTAAAGAATCCACGGAGGGAATCTCCAAAGACCATCCATGATGGATATCGTTGGAGAACATCTCTATACTTCCTACCTTCAAATGGTGAGATCATTCGTCAACCCTTATTGCGTCATATGATTCCGAGAAGAAAACTCTACGTATATCAATATAGTAGTAATCGTAGTGAACGGATAGAGTTGTTACTTTCTGGGCAGTAACAAATTGGAGATTATTGTCTTTGCTGACTGTAAGGTCGGCGGCCCCGGTTGTAATAGTGCCAGCAGCTTCGAGATGAGTGCATGGATCACCATACCCGGATCCCATATCAATAAAGAGTGTGATAAAATACGCGGCGCCTTGATTGATACCATTCACATCAAATTCATCGGAATTTGATGTCTGGATTGAAAGATATCCAGATTCAGATGAGGAACTGGCGTACCGGCGGTCAGACACGAAGATTTTTCTCTGGATACTTCCGGGCGCGTCCACATATATTCGAAGTGTTGTCCCATCTTTTCTAGAAGTAATCATATGGTCATCCTATAAACATCCAACAGGCGGTCGGGGATTGGGTATGCGGTATGTAATTGTTAGTTTTGGTCGAGCCCAACTTGGATCTGCTCCATTAATATTTGTGTTCCACTCCTCAGAATCCCATCCGCGCCAATACCTATTATTATAGGAATCGGGGATAAGAATCACGCCATAGTTGGATAATGTTCCGTCGATCCAACCTTGCACCATAACAGGAATAGAGAATGCAACATTACCAACCGATGGAACTATAGCCGAACTTTCCTTCGAACCTTTATCGGCGACGCCCGTACCTCCAGGAATTTCCCAAGCATTTCCAGTACTGTATACGTTCCACGCGGCTTGAGTCTCCACCCAATCTCTCTTGAGTGGATATGCGCCCACGTTGAATGGCGCATTGAAATTTCCCCAATGCGTGAGCTCGAGTTTGGCAGATACAACTATGGCATTTGGCGGAATAGATGATATATCAAAGCGAATAATAGTATTAGCTTTATCATTGGCAGACATAGCTCTTAAGTCGAGATAATCTATGCCACCGTTATCATGCTGGGTGGTCGGTTCCAGCTTCCGCAAATATGTATCATTGCAGCCGCTATAACTGGTGGTTGGCGCTACGCCTTGTTGGAATGTAGCAGTTAGAAGTTTCCAAAGTGGTCGCGGAGGTATCGGCACAACGGAAGTATCCATGGTGGTGGTACCATATTTTTCACGGAAGTAATAGATGCCATTATGATTTATCACGTAATCAAAATATAGTCTGAAGACTTCTAACCTATCCTCATCGAGGATATAAAGCTTTCCATCGAACAGGAAGGAATCCTTCGGATCTATCAAAGTATGTTGCACTTCAATGACATCAGGAGTATCTACCATGAGCGGGATACTAGGATTATAGTAAACCGCGTCGATCGTCAAATCTTTGTAGAGAATGGCAACAAGGTAATTATTAGCATTGAGTAAGCCAATCATCCTGAATGGATCACAGTGCATATTTGCGATCGGTATAGATTTGTAATATTGTACAATCCCGCCACCGGGATCAGTTAGGAAGTACTGTCCACTAAGGTAACACCTCGACCAGGTCTGATCAACTTGTCCATCCGCAAATATACATGTCGCGTCCTTCGCAAAGTCACTTGAGGTGATATAAAGTTCCTGCCCATTCCGTCTATTCTGATATAGATTTAGTTGTTGCGAAGCTACCCAAAGGTCGCCGCTCTGTCGCTTAGTGATGCCACCGTACTCCTCCATGAAACTTATGGCGAAGTTCTCCCTCGGTGAATTGAGCATTTGTTCGTAGATGTGCGCACGCGGTTCCACAATGGGGAAAACTGTCCGCGGCCAAAGAATTCCATCTACAATCTCAAAGTAATCTGGATATGGCGGGGAATCTAGGATTTGGCACGAAGTGTATGATGCCTCTCCCTCAACTTCGTAGGTCTCCTGGTAAGTACAGAAGTAACTTATATAGAAGTTCCCGGGATCATAATCACCTGAGCATACTATATTCCCATCCCGAAGTTCAACTTCATCCAGATAGATTGGAGTCGATCCTACCACATAATTTCTGAAGACATTCGTGCCCTTCATATATAGAGGATTGGATCCGGCACCTGAGTCGGAAAACACCCTTACTGAATCTGATAGAAGAATTTCTCCAGAAAGTGATGGTATGGTATAGTCACTATGTGGATCGGGCCAGGAAACGAGGGAATGCCAGTTATGCTTGAATTGAATTTGAACGACCCGCCCTGGACGAATGTGTGTTGGATGCGCAATAAGCAGCACACCATCAGATGTATCCAATTCAAATGGAATGGGAGTTGGGTTTGTAGCAAGTGGAACGCCCATGAAGATCTTCGAATCATCGTGATATCCATCCCAAATTGGATGAGAAGTTACGAGCTTCGCACCATCCTCATATATGATTCTATCGTAGTCAACCATGAACGAACCGGAAGGTGGAACATAGAGAAAGGTTCCACTCTGGATGTAATCCACTATTGGAGCGTGTAGTATATCGTACTTATCATATAATCTGATCGTGCCACTGGCCGGAAAATATGAGAGAGTTGCAATGCCATCAGTAACATCAAGATCTTCGGAAAATGCCTCCTGATTATAGACACTCTGTTCGAGAATATGACCGCTAAGATTATAACGATAGATGCCAGAATGGCCTATGGCAAAGAATTCGCCCGAGGCGGAATTGATACAACAGACTGAGAAGAGGACGGGTTCCGCCATATCAAGTGTGATGGTTTCTGTATGGACAATTCTTGATGGAATTGGAGAAAAGAAGTCTGTGTCATTCACATAGCGGGTAACAACCGCGCCATCACCAATAAAACTTCCACTAATCCCCGGCACATCAATCATGACATACAGAGTCTGGGGATAACGTATGTCAACCTCCCGCAAACCAAGATTGGTAATCTCTGGAGAAACTGTATTTATAAGATCGGTCCATTGGTGGACCATCTCATCATGGAATCGATGCAGCGGATCAGATTCCAGCCTTTGGAAGTCCATCCAGGATGGATAACCGAAGTTGGAGGTCTCACTTTTGAGAACGTGGATATACATGTGGTTCTAGCAGAGTACAGTCGTCCCAGGAACCGCGAGTGGTTGCGTGTCAGCCGGTATGCGCTGATTCATAAAGTACGCAGATCGGAACTTCCTATTCTCTCCCGACTCCACGTCATACTCCCCATATCCGAAGCGAATAACGCCAACGTCTCGCACGTTCGGGAGAATCATGAGACGTTCGATAAGTTCGTTAGCAATGAATTCTCCACCAATGACAATATTATTGATGTAGAGTTCAACGACGGTCTTAGCTTGAGTGAGAATAAGAGATTTCTCGGATGCGGCTGCCGTCGGTTGGAAATCTATTCGATATGTGCCCTCAAACCCGCGATATAGCGGCCGGGTGACAATTGCCTGAACTCCGAACGCCTTGTCAAACTCAATTGCCGCCTTGACAGCATTCAGGAGGCCATCACTAGGAATTGGGATATCGGCTATAACATATACGGAGAAGGTTCCAATTCCCGCAGAATATTCCTGGAGTATCACATCAGAGACACCAGGGACAGACAGCGCCGCGAGGCGAATTGCTGTGTGATTCGCCTTGGCCGCGCCGACGTGGGACTGTATGATTCGTTGTCTGAATGCTGGGTCGTCTTCGATAAATGCGCCAGATGATAAGGCCTGTTTATTCTCGCATCTTAGGTACTGTTTGATAAGTGAAAACTCCACGGATTCCAGCACGTACTCCTTCAGAACAAAGGCTGGAATATTGTAATCGCCACCAAAACCGCCCGCAATGATAGGAACAAAGGAGTCAGTATCCGTTCCGGTAAATGGCGCGGCCGCAGTTGTTCCATATTCAATTCGTCCACTTCGAACAATAGTTCCAACTGGAATTGTGAATGACGCGCTCGTTACGTAGGTAGATGTAATGCCGGCGGAGACATTCTCTGTGTATTGCAAGGCCGCAAGTTGCGATGCTGTGAATCCAGTTGTTGGATCGAGATAGAAACGAAAGTTTGAATGCGACAAATCCTGAGCTCGCTTCGGCGTCTTACGAGTTATACCAAAGACCATGCCGATATTATCAAGGGCTGTTCCAACTGCCGTACTTACGTAGGCCTGCAGTAGGTTGGCATTCATCACTTCATATTGTTCAGAGAGTTGGCCAGTGAATACTTCAAGGATCGAACGGATCACACTTCCTGGTGTAAAATTCGTCAGGGAAGTGTTTGCCTGAAGATATGTCTGCGCCTCCAACATGAGTTGCGCCTTGGTCTTGGAGAACATTCGCATTTATAGCTCCTGATTTTTGCGTAGATAAGGATTATCGGGGATGGAGTGCTGACCACCTTGAGAAATCGCGGATATCTGTGCCGGATCAAAGACTCTATGAGATATTCCATCCCGGTAGGAATAGACAAGTCTGGCAATTGGAACTTGTCCCTTCTGATTATTTGCAAAGACAAAGATATTTACTGACCATTCGTCAAAGGGGATAACTCTAACTGTTATAATCCCCAGACCGTGGACAAATTGATTTAGGTATATCTCTAATTGCTGAGTCATCTCCTGGGCGGTTTCCCTGGCATTTGGTTGGCCAACAAAGTTGTGAAGCGGCGTTCCATATGTTGGGAAGGTTCGCCATCCGGAGATTTCGGTTCGGACAACACGATTTACCTCGCGGAGACTCTCATCCATACCGGAAGTGAGAAGGAAATCTCCATTATCACTGATAAGTCCTTCACCATTTAGGGACATGGCAATGTCGGTCACGTTATCTCCTTCTTGCCCGAACCAAAATGTCGCTGGAGGATTTTGGCAATGGCATCTGGAATAGAAAGAATTTCCTCATTCTTATTCACCACAGGAGAGGAACCGCCGATTCCTATCAATTGCTCCACAATCGTGTCAACTCCCGTGCCACTTTGCAGTGCAAGTGATGCGAGTCGGCAAATTGCTTCGGTCACAGCCATGATTGAATGGCCTGATTTTCCGATCGACGCGAAGATTTCAATTGGTTTTCCAGCTTGATCGACGTTGATTGTGAGAAATAAATTTCCGTATCCAGTTCGGATTTTTTCAGTAGAACCGGTAAGAGAATCTGGCCTATTTTTCATAATATCATCCATTCGAATTTGATAGTCATGTCCGTAGTTTAGCAGTTATCGACACGAGCCGCCTGGCAAATTTTAATAAACTAAGATCTGGTAGTATTTCTGGTAAGAGATATGGAAAGTCCGGCCGGTAACGAAGTGGAAAGAATTGAGGTTTTCCGATTCCACCGTAGGATACGTCAGCATTACCAAGTTCAACATTGCCTAGATGAGTCATATCATCTATGATCAGACTTTCTGATCCACTTCTCATTTCCACGCCGGCGGAGGTCGCTGTCACCTTAGTGACTATCCGACCGTCGTCACTCACTTCACCAACGAGAACCGGATACTTCGTGAGTTTGTCTTTGATTCGCGTGGAATTATAGATAGGTATTGCAACACAGTGTAACCTTACCCGACCATCCTCCGGAAACCCTGGCATTGATCTTGTTCCATCACCCCACTGGATGAGAATGCATGGGGTGTCAAGAGGTATATCTCTTAGAACGCCGGTATATGGTAGGGGCGCAATCCAGATGAGTCCTTCTTCATCGGTGAGTTTCACCTGATTCGTCTTGGAATCAAACTCTGTGAGCCGTGGGAAAAACTTCAAGTCAATCATAGTGTCTACACTTCCGGGAATATGAGTTGTGGATTCGAGAGTCCTCCAATATTTCTCCAAACATCTCCAAGAGTAGAAATCTTATCTTCGAGATGAACGAGGAAGTCATCCTTCCGCATACCTTCAACACCAGCCACGAATGGTTGATTCTTATACCAGAGTGGAATGAAGTTCCCACATTGCCGCCCAAGGAGGTTTCCAAATGCGCCGGATAGGACATTCGAACCTATCTTTCCGGCACCATAGACTCCTGCCCCAAGGAAACCAATTGCGCCTATTGCCCCGGTCCATGGGCCGCCCATACATAGGGCCGCAGTCGCGGCCATGCCACCACCAGCGAGAGGAACTAGGGATAGTTTGACGGCCGCATTCATAATCTTGCTCGCATATATTCCATGAAGTATTGGAGTCATATCTCCAACGAACGAGATGAGATCAGGAACAATGATAGTATAGGCGCCGATTTCACAATCAAAGACATGCTGGACTTCTCGAACGCCGACGGGCCCATACATCTGATTGATATCATCATGTATGTACACCGTGTCAAATACCTGGATATCCGGATTCATGAGCATAGTCAGTTCTCCGGTGTACATCCTGCGGAGTTGTTCGCCAATATGTGCATTCCCAACAACGTACTCAACTGGAATATCATATATCCTTCTGGAAGATGCATCCGAATCCTTTCCGGGAGTAAAGAGTGAAGCAACCGCATTCCAACTTACCCCGAGGAACCTCTTCACGTTATCCCAGAATCTGGACCACCGATCGATATCAATATTCGGTTCGTAGATCTCGATCGCCCTAATCAAATCGGGTCTGATATTATCGTCAACATCAAGTTCTATTCTTCGAATATCTGAGGACTCGGCGAGACTAGAGGTAGGAATGGCCATTGGTTCGCCCTTCGGATAGGAAAGGATCACTCGATTGGCAAACTCCGAGGTAGCCGAAACCTTATTATCAACTATGTGATGATATGAATCCGCGAAGTGCGTCTTACAGACTCTCTCGTATCCGCGAGGTACGCGCCCACCAACCACGACACCCTTTGGATTCTCTGGTTTCCTTGTATAGGCTTGAGATTGATGTATATTCGCCAAACTAGAACCGACGAGTCGATTGTATTCATCCTCGTGGAGGATATCATATATATCATAGACATCAAACATGCCGGCTTCTGAGTAGAGGATATCATATATATCATAGACATCAAACATGCCGGCTTCTAATAGGTCGTATTGAATATTGATTGAATGCCACTTTCGTCCAACCTCTCTCTCAAGACGCCCCGTAGCGACCCCACCCGTAGTCATTGGCGTCCACTTTCCATCCAGGCTTCTCTTCGTGATAAACATTGCGGCGGTAACAAGGAAGCCTACGATGCCCCGCTCCCCCGCACTCTTCGTAATATCCCACGTACTCTTCGTAATATAGAGCGCCGTTCTTGTAATACTCAGATCAAGAAAGTAACCATTGTCACTACGGAGAAGAGATTTATAAGCATCCTGGAATACCTCTTGTCCAAGGTTAAATCCTTTCTCTTCAAGAAACGTCTTAAGATCTTCTTCCCGCGCAAAGCGCTGTGATCTAATACTATCAAACCAGAGTCTCTTTCTCTGGACATATCGTTCAAGTTCTGTTATATTCTGCGCATCGATATACTCGGCATCGTCTTCCGCCCTATAGTAACCCGTTGATGGCCCGATGTAGAGTGTAGACCGAGACATCCTGGTATCCTTCTCATTGTATGGAAGAACTTTCATGATATAACCCGGAAAGTAATGCAGGATCTCCTGGAGGGCGTCCCATGCCGACTTTCCTCTGATTCGCCAATCGAATCCAACACCCTTTCCTCCGAGGATTTCTCGCATGATACTATTCAAACCCACGCCGGCCACGGAGTTGAATGGTAACCATATATTATCCATCCTATGATCTATCATTGGACCCCATCCAAGAAGTTGAGACGCCTCATTCCTGAGGCGCGACCACCATCTGGCACGGATGTCATCAAAGAATTCTTCCTGTGTCGCTTCCATCATCTCGGCAAGGTTATAAGTAGTTCCAAAGTGCGTCATTCCTGGAGTCTCAGAAATGATTGCGGAGGCTAGGTCGCCAAATTCCTTAATCGTGGATGTCGCGCCGACCTTGAATTCATTCCCAGCGCCAATTGGATACTGGAGTTCCGCGCCCCATGATTGGGCCAGGATAGACATCTCTGTTCCCGGCGCAATCTTCACAATTGAACCCTGAAAGACAATTGGAAGATCTTCGGGTGTACTCGAGTATCCCATTCGAATCATAATTTCGCAACCAACTCGAAGCATCAGAGTGTCAATATTTTGCTCATCGATCGTGCCACCCCTCAGTGGATTTTCCGGATTCTGGGCTGTTATATCATTGATAGTATTCGATATATTTGAAAGTACAATCGCCGCCGTTGATGAAGAACTTTCTCGGGATGAGTGAACTCGGATAGACTTCACGGCACCATATGAGTAGAAGTCATCGAACATGACCCACGCGTTCTTATCTTTCTCGATGAAATAGAGCTTGAATGTTGGAAATGCCCTAGCGACACTAAGTGTGTTATCTTCCTTAGCATTCAGTGAGTCGACAAGAATCTGCCGGTTCATCTCACTTTCCTGGTCAGTTACAATGCCCCAACTTCTGGCGATTGTATTCATAATGTTATTAGCCTTACTCTTATCATCCTGTCTATCAATCAAATCAATAAGTCCAACTTGATCCTCAAGACCTGGTAATTTGTCTTCCCAATAACGCTTCTCTCTCTCCGCGGCGAATAACTTCTCAGAAAGCGGGCTCCTTGTGAGTTGATCAAGTCTTGTAACCTGAGATTTGGCTAACTGCCTCTTAAACTCCACAACGCGTCTAGCGCTATCTATCATCTTCTTTATTCTGGTTTCCACCAGCATACTATGGACAGCATCCTCAGTCCTCTCAAGCTTGGAGAGTGGAACTGTAGCCTCGCCGGCAGGATTTACTCCATTATATTCGGCCATTGTTAGAGATAATGACTGGAGTGCATTGGCGTAGTTCAGAGCATCCATCTCAACTCGTTCCGGGTCGAGAAACACCGGAGTGTAGTAGAAGAAATTCGGAGGAAGCCTCTTACCCACAAGTTGAAGTTCCGGAATTTCAAGGTCCGGATAGGCGCTGAGTGGTTCGGGAGCTGCTCGCCGCTCTATACCAATCTTCTTCAACAGGTCGGCACCAAGGACACTCTTAACACTGGGTGGAATTTCGTCATATGCCATGGCATCAGCAAGAAGTTCCTTTACAAGTTGATCGGCCCTTGATCGATATATAGATTCAATCAGACTCTCGCCTTTCTCATATGCGGCGCCGGCGCCATAATACATAGCAAGGGCTCTTCCGGCCTCGGATGTTTGCGCAATTCGCGCGCCACTCAGGAATTCCACAACGGATGGAGCCGATGCCGGGGTCATGCCAGAAAATAAGGCTCGAGGTATTGGCTTACCGAGGTTGTAGAAGAGTTTATTCCACCTCCTGGATGTATGGGGATCAAATACGCCTTCCCGATAACCGCTCCGCCATTCCTGAATTGCAAAGTTGTCCTTTGTCTCAATATCAGCAGCGACCTGATCATGAATCCTATGAAAGACATCCGAGAAATCATGTGGAATATCCATAACCTTTCCATAACCAAGTTCGATAAGACGCTTATTGAATGGAGTTCCATCCACGAGGAAGATATAGCCAAGACTCCGTCCATACTTATCTTGTCCATGAAGTTCAACGCGAACTTGTTTTCCTTCGAGTTGAGCTTTGGTGAATGCAGTGGCTGCCAATGCCCCAGGTTGAACAGGATATCTAGGGTCCACACTTTCTGGAGTGTCGACGCCAATAAGTCTGACGATCGTGCCATCTTGGAGAACTACGGTATCTCCATCGATAACTCGAGTCACTGTTGTCCATGATTGATTTATTCCAATAAATCCAGATGAAAGTTTTGATAAGACCTCTGTTATAAGTGCACTGGAAAAGAAATATGGAGATGAGAGTTTCTCATATTCCTTTGCGGTTACATCTGCCTGGACAAGATCTATTGATATGTTGGTTAGGCCCGGCTTCCCCTCAACCGTCGAATATCGAAAATTCCCGGGAATAACGTGTCGCACCCCTAAGAGAGAAAACATTGGTCCGGAGATCACCGTTGCAGTATTATTCTGGCGTGGAATATAAGATGCCCCAGCCATTCTACTGGATCGCAGAGCAAGTTTATTCATCCGTTCATTCATTATGCGAAGTTTCTGAACAAAACTTGGAGAATCCGTCTGGATATTCATGGATATGGTCCATTCCGATGACCCCATATGCTGGAACGTTGGAGTGGTATATCCGAGGAGAGAGATGGGAAGGAGTTTTGGTTTGTAGGATGCATTGATTGCGGTTACAATACTTCTATCCGCGGCGGCTGGACCAAACTCCAAAGTCGTGAAGGTATCATCCATAAGACTCTGATCGAATTCATATTCAGAGAGAGATTGGGCGAGGAGGCGAAGTTCCAGAATTTGGGGATCATCTTCCCGAAGTATTTCACTCTGATAATCATTAAGACTCTGGAGAATTGGAATATTATTCTTCATCCTCGTTATATATATATTCTCAGAATTGTCCAGGAACGCATACATATCCCCACCAGCCAAGAGTCGCTTCGGTAACTTCCATACCGCGGTGAAGCTGGACCAGATCTGTGGTACTGTCTTTACGAAATTCTCAAAGTACTGATATGAACCAGCAATCATATCACTTGTTATATCTATCCATCCGGTAAAGAGTGGGGATTTAAGGAACTGATCGATATTAGTTATCAATCCTCGAGCAATCGTCACATTATCTGTCTTCCAATTGAGCGAATCCTTTGTCTCCCTCGCCAATTCCGCATATTTTTGTATCATCCGGAGAGAGTCCAGGGCAACATTCTTCTCTGATGCCATGTAGACGTACTTAAGGATGAGAGATGAAAGTTCGGTGCCACTTGGGATAGCATCCATGTGTGTTTGCATAGATGGATATGAAGTGGGGAATTCTGATCGACCATTGACCGTAAGGAGACCGCGGTAGTAGTTCTGGAAGACTTTGGATCTAGAGATATTAAAGACTGGAATGGTCGTTCCTATATCCTGTAGGAAGGCATATGTATTGGTATATGGTAGGAAGTTGAAGAGGTCGCACGTGAAGTGCGCGCGAAGTGATTCTGGAAAACCGGGAACAGTTGATATGTTTGCCTGGCGCAACGCTACAACCATTATCTGATCTTTGAATGATACACCAGAGGCAGCAGCAGTAACTCTCTTATATTTCCGGAGGTACTCTGGAATTCTCTTGAGGGAATCGAGGCGGCGCTTAAAGTCGGCTGGGGATTCTCTATCCGATCGTCCCTGTGCCTCAATTTGCACCAGCAACATTTCAATATCGCTTGGAGACCCCGTGGAGAGGGCGTCATCGAGTTGCTTTTGCCGCCGCAACCAAGACCCGTCGTCCGGCGCCTTTGTATACTTTCCCTTATCTCTGAATGCATCGGAGTACGGCTCTGTGAGTATCGTGGGGGCTGGAACTACTGGTGCCACTTCTGGATAAAGAATTGATTGAAGGAAGTAGTTCTCAATCGGGAGGAATGGAGAACGTCTGAACTGGGCCAGGATGTGGCGAAGTTTCTCATTGATGTCTTTTGTATCGACAAATGTCACATCAAAATCTATCACGATTGACGACCGACCATCCTTTGTGAATGGGGAACCATGTGTACGGGCAGTCGGGATCTGATAGATATTATTCATCTCGCTAACTTCTATAGAAGTCGGCGCGATGCTTAGAAATGATGCCCCAATTTTGAATGCGCCGGGTTTTGACGCCGCCAGTGGATCATCTTCAAAATCGGGATCTTCTTTGAGTTGTTCCAGCCCAACAACCTCATACTTCAATGGTCCAATGCTGAATGGTTTTGCACTATAGAATGCATTCCCCTTTGAAGTGTGTAGTTCGAAGTTCTCATCTGGACCCGATTGAACAGTGCCAACATTCTCTCGTCTATATGACACGTGAAGGTGACGAGGATTATTCTCATAGACGAGTTCATAGAGTTCCGGCCTGTAGGCGAGAAATGCACTATAGAGTGCGCCTTCCTTCTCGGGTGGAACCCACAGGTCGATAGCCAGCCCTTCGAGATGAAGGGATTCGGGTCGCCCGCCACCAAGTGTATTGGATGCCGAGGTCCGCCGTCCACTGGTTATAATAACTTCCGAACCAATTCGATTCTGCACTTCCCTGACAATATCCAGAAGTCTTGGAACGGTATCCCTTGCTACGTCAAGAGCTGTTCCCCCTGGGCCGGTATTCCAAACTAAGTTGTCGAAGCGCCCGGATGTAAGACCGCTTGGCGGGAAGTGGCTTGTAGTTCTTGGAATGAAACTCACTTGTTCTCTCTTAGGATTTTTGCGAGTTGTCGGTGCAATCTCCGCCGCTCTCTTCTTCTATATATCTGCTTCATCCTGGATTTAGGAATCCTCATATCGTTGGACTCTTCGGCAACTACTGGCGCCTCGATCTGGATGCCTATTGCGGCCTCTCTCTCGGCGGCATCTGATCGTTCTTGTTCGGCCTCGGTCAGAATTTGGGTTGCGATTTGTAATGCTTCAGATCGCGATACAGATCTCATATTATCCCTTCATTAGTTGGAATTTCTAGACTAGTAGTAGGTTTTCCCTTATTCCAAGGAATCCGTCCTTTTAGCGCAACTGATATTTTAGCGCGATGTTCTGGTGATAACGTCTTTCCCCGATGCGCCGCGCTCATCTTGGCGCGCGCGTGTTCCGTATGGTGCGTTCCCCGGCGTTTTTCTGCAACCTTTGCTATATGTTCAGGAGATTTGGGAATTCCAATTTTCGCCGCTGACATCTTTTCTCGAGTTTCATCCGAATGCGATTTACCTCTTCTTGCTGCTGAAAGTTTCTCGCGCGTTTCATCCGAGATTGGTGGCCGTTTCGACACTCCTTCTGATATTTTCTTGCGCGTCTCAATTGTATATATATAACCTAGCACGCCATCACCACCATCAGTGAGATTAGTGAGGTCGGAAAATATTCTATATAGTGCGATCCAGAAACGTTCGCATTCTTTCCATCCGTCACCGGTACCATATTCCAGTACATGGTATATAGGTTTATACCCGGTTTGTAGCAGAGATCGAATCCAGTTATATAGATGTCCGCCCTGGCCGCGTTCGGCGCTCCAGAAGTGTTGTTTATATCGTTTCTCCCTATTGGTGGTAAATCCGATATATCGGGTCCGCATAGTGCGGGGATCGATAAGTGCATATATTTCCCAGGATTTACACATGAGTACTAACTTCGCTGAATAAGTCGAGGCGATTCCGATATTTGCAAATTTATGTGCACATTGCCCCCGGTTAAAGATGAAATCAACGCTTTTAGTTGTTCCACCAAGGATTTTAGAGACTTTTCACTTGCCGTCGACCCGGTAATGACAATGATGAGACCCATAAACCTATTATCGACTTTTTGAGAGTAATTATCTTGAGTTTCTAAGGTCAGTGCGCCTATCTGTTGTCACTGCGTAGTCAGAAGGAACAATTCCAGGACCAATCTGATATGATGTGAACTTCGATACCTGAGTCCTCGGTCGGTCCATGCGTCTTATGTGCGTTCTTGCTGGAAATCGAACCTGATGTAGATTGAGAGACGGATATCCCTGCGCGGTCGATAGGTCTTCGCCCTTGAGGAGAACCGCCGCGGCGCCGATACCCAGGATGGCGCCCATCTTTGCCATGGACGCATTCCCGGACTTAAGCTTCCCAATCACGTTCTCACCAAAGAACTTAGGCCCTGGAATCTTAAACTCCGGTGGCGGACCTTCACCATAGAGTTGCAGCATCTCCGCGGTCAGCGGAGTGCTTCTTATCATGCCCCGAATAAGGTTTGATGCCTGTCTGGTACCGAGTTGCATACGTAACTTTCTAACGATGTCGGCGATCTTTGTTATTTCTGCACTTGGAAGATCTGGCATAAACTTGGCGCCAAGATCTTCCATAACCTTGGTAGAACTTGGGAGATCCGGACGAATAAGTGCATGGACAAGGTCTTCGGCTTCTCTACCAGAGAACTTCTTCAATGCCGTCACCTTTCCGTAGAACGTATCAAGCGCATCTCCAATCTGGGTTGCATTAGGATCACCACTTGCCCTAAGAGCCAGACGGGCCATATGTCCAGGAGTATAGGCAAATGGAGTAGCGGATTTCGTCAGCGTTTGCGCGACATATCCTGCATATTCTTCCTCCGCCGTCGTTGAGAGCGATTTCACGATATCCATCCCGAGTTCTGGATCAAACCGTTGTAAGTTTCGCATTGGCATAAATTTCATTTCATCACCAAGACCAAGTCTAATGAGGCGTCTTCCCGCCATATGTCTTGTTTGTTCCTTTGGCGCGCGCGCCCAAACACCGCCATTATAGATATCCATATGCATCTTACCGGATAACTCCCTGAATTCTCCAACCTCTGATTTGATGGCATTTCGGAGTTCAGTCTTTACGGAACCTTCTTCGATTCTATCGTATTCCAAAATATTTGATTGAAGGCGACGAACTCTCTCGAAGAGATTTCTATGTAACTTCCTATCCCGAAGGCGTTCCCGTTGTAGTTGTCGTATATGTTGTTCCCTCTCCTCTGGGAAGACCATCGCGGCTAGGTCGCCATCCGGATCATAGTGAGTGAGGAGAGCTTCGCGATGTTGCATACCAATACCGGTCCGTTCTCCGCGCGTGACCTGGACAAATGTTTCCAGCCAAGCTTTACCAGATTCAGCCGGCCGGCGAATAATAGACATAGTCAGAAGTTCACTATCCGGTCCACCGGATTTCAGAAGGGCAGACTTGAATTCGGTCTTTGACCTGTACTTCCTGCCAGAGGCGCCGATATATTCCCCACTTGGTAGGCGATGACTCTCCATAGCCGTATCGAAGTAGGAATCCCCCATACTAGTCACCGACACCTTCTGCACGCCAAAACCGGCAACGAGATGTTTATTTTGTTGACCAATGATACCTTCTATGCCCGGCAGGTAGAGAGCATTTACCTTGCCTTGAACACCAGGAATGGATGGATTCATTCTGTCCATAAATGCGGATCTATTGAAGAGCACTTCCTGCCTATAGTCGCGTTCCAGTCTCCTGAACTTCTGAAGTTCTCGTTCCATGAGTTTTCCATCATGTGCAGCCTCGGCGCGCTTATAGGCATCCAATGTTCTCTTCATATTGGTATAAGTTAGAATCTCTTTTGGGACTATGGTGTAGACATCACCCGTTGAAAGCTTCACCGGTGGCGCGGTTGCCCCTGCCACTTGTTGAACGCCCGGAATGGGAATGTAGGACTTGTATTTTCCAAGTTCAAATTCCATAAAGCGCGGATTGGTGCCGTATAGAGAGGAGATATCATCAGCATGCATCCACCTTCCGGGTGGTACAACTTCTTTGGTAAGACCCGGCCGCAGTTCGCCATCGGGACCCATCAAATCCACCGGAACGCCTCTGTCAACATTATAGTATCGGTTCGCCTCTGGAATATATATGGTGGTCCTCCTACCAACGATCCGCTCCAACTCGGAGAGGTCCTTCTTCTCAGTTGGAAACTTTATATCCATCGCGCTCTTAACCGGGTAACCTCCGGGTGGCGGATGCCCATACATCAGGGTATTATGCGCCATCTCATAGTATTCCTGGAGCGCGCGTTGCGCCGGAGTGTGTTGGGTCATAATATGTTTCGCTATCTCTCCAGTTGCAACGAGCGAATCCAGGTATGGAATCTTTACCATCGTGCCCTTGGCGTAAACCTCGCCATGCTCAAATGCCCTTGATGCTGAAAGAGTTACAATCTGAAGGAATTCTCCACCATACTTCTGCACAACTCGGAGGGCGCCTGGCCGGATTTTGGAAAGCGCTCGCCGCTCTGTCTCCTGAAGATCTTGTCCTAGGCGATCGATTCGCATAAACTCTAATGTCTCCCGCTCCAATGCCTCCCGAAATTTCTTCTTCCGCGCCTTTGGAAGCTTTGCCCACGTGGACTTTCCACCTGTTGATATCCTATACTCACTGGCGAGGTACTGTTCAATTGTATCCGGTGTCCAATATGGAATGACCGGAGAGGTAAGAGCCCACTGTGTGCCAAACTTGGTTCGGAGTAGGAATATCCTATTTGAATACTTTCGCATGAATGTTGCCCAGTCTTTTCTTGCGAATTCCTCGAGATTGGCAGTGATAAGCTCTTTGTCAACATAGGAGAGATCCTTATCCGAGAATGCGTCTATAAATTGAAGCGTCCGCCCATAGTGCGGTTGGAGACGTATTCCGCCTCTGGCATTAACTTCTTCAACGAACTCCTGTATGAGTATACGAAATTCCGGACTCTGTCTGATGCCAGTATTCTGGTATAACAACTGCAAATTTTCAGCAACTCGATTGATGTGGCCAACAGTCGCATCTGCCCGTCCGCGTTTGCCAATATTTCCATGAAGTATCGCATCAAATGGAAGACCCTTCGCCAGGTTCGCAACGCCTTTATGGGTCCCAGCAAAGAACTTTATTGGTTGTTGCCGGAATCCAGGTCTATCCACTGTTCGGAATGTCAGGAGAACTTCTTCCCCCGGTTTATTGAAGGCAATGCCTTCCAACTGAGAGAAGAGGGTTCCCTTTGTGACATAACGCATATCTGGGTCTTGCGCAAAAGTAGTGCCCCCTGGAATCCAACCTGGAATCTTAGAATGTCTGGCAAGTTGCTTTTGGATATCCTTATTTCTCTTTGAAATGATGCTCGCATGCTGCTCCGGTGGAGTCGCCTCAAGTTCTGCCATCAGATCCGCTATCGCTGCGTGGAACTTAACTTGTTTATTTGTAGGAATCGCCCTTGTGTATGAAAATCCAAGCATGGACATCTTATCTGCAGCCTGAACGTTTATCAACGACGCGCCGTTCGCCGTGATTGGTGATCGGCCCAGGCCAACTGTGAGTGATTGGAAGAGGGTGCCGTATGTATCAGCGATTTGCTTGTACTTCTCTGTTACAATTGCCGGATACGCGGAGTGAAGGAGCTGGCCGCCTGTAAATCTTTGAAGAAGTGGACGATGCGGATCTATCCCGGGCCAAAGAAGTGGAAGAAGTTCCTTAACATTGTAAGTAGGAGTCTTTCCGGCAAGCATTGTTGCCGCTGAGCCAGCAAAATATGTCTCACCAGCTGCGCCCATGGCCAAGTGCGCAGAGAGTGCCGGATCTGAAATGCCGACACAGCGTCTTGCTCGATATAGCTTCGTTGATAGTTCGGAATTGATTTTCGCGGAGTTTGCGCCAATCTCCCACATCGTCTTGACAAGTATTTCATTTGCCACGATAACATCAGTGGTCGCGGTGTGAAGCGCCAACGCATCTAAGGCGGCTTCTGTGGTTGCCATGCGAAGTTTCTGTACAAACGCCTGTCCTTCCTTCCCACCTTTGGTCTCTAGGATGCGAAGAAGATGTGGCCGGCGCCGAAGTTCTTCGATGAATGATCTGGAAAGACGATAGGATTTCGTTACCGGATCTCTCTCAATGAGACCCATTCGCATACCAACATTCTGTTGAGATATCGATACACTTGTCACACCTGGCGTCAGAGCCCGATGAATATCAAGTGGATCAATCCAATCGGAAAGTACTGACTGAAGTTCCGTGAAGTGTCGGCGGATGATATCCTTCTCAAAGTTCGAACCAAAGGCCACGAATGGAATGCGTTCGCCGGGTCCAATATGTTGCCTGACAAAGGTCATCATTTCTCGTCGAACAACATTAAAGGAGTTCTGTCCACCAGATGCGCCTTCTAACTTTGCCCGGATCTGTGCTCTCGACATTCCTTGGAAGGAAAGTTTGAGATCATTCTCTGGATATATATATGGCATTCCCTTTGCAAATTCTGGACTTTGCGGGTTGATATTCTTAGTGAACATATCGATAATCTTCCCATTCCTTACCACCATTATTGTCACTGAATGTGGATTTTTTGTAGATGGAAATGTCTCAAAGTCAATTACCATATACTGGGATGGGAGGCGGGGTTTTCCCTTGCTTCTTGTTATGAAGGTCTTCAGGCGTTGCATGGAAAGGACGCGATCTTGTACCATGCGTTTTGGAACTAAGTCCTCATTAAATCGTCCGGTCTCAATCATTCTGGCAACATCAAGGTTCTGATGTTGTGCGAGTATTGTTGCGAGTGGTTGGGAGGTATATAGTTGTCGGGTTGCCCGAAATGCACTTGTAATAAGATTATCTAACATTTGTTGGGCGCGGGCGGGTTGGCCCGCGCCATACGTATTCCAGTATAGCGCCCTGAATCTTTTCGTTATATTTCCAAGCGCCAGATCGTATGCATTTCTCCCTTGAGCCATCTCCATACTTGGAAGCATACTAGGATAATCTTTTATGGGATGAAGAACCCACTTCGATGTTCCTATCGTTACAACATGTCCACTGGATATGGGAATCGATAATTTTAAGGGAGGCTTACCGGTAAATCCAATTTCGGCGACACCTTCAAGTAGGTTCATCCCACCCCGTCGGAGTGTATAAGTAATGTTAGGTGTTATGTTGATTGTTTGTAATTCTGAACGGAGGAGAATATCTAAACTCTTAAAGAATTCCTTTGCCTCGGCATCAGCTGATGTCATAGAAAGTTCAGATAGGAATTGCGGTAAATTTCCACGAGTAGATGAATATCTATTCTGAAGTTCGCCAATTGGAACAAATCGATCAGCAGGATCCACGATCCTAGGGGGTTCCGCAATTGTCAACACAGCGCCCCGTGGTATCTGGCGTTGAGATTGTTCGCCTATCATCTGTCGGAGTCGACGTTGAACATCTGTCTCTTCTGGAACCCGTGTCATAGAACCGACTTGTTCATTGTATAGATTATGTTTTTGCCTTAGATATTCGCCGATTGTTCCAGTTCGTGGTTGTTGTGGAATGATGAATTCATTCTTCGACTTATCTAAGTATCGAACTTCCTCTGCGAGGATTGATGTAAGAATTTTATTTTGGGGATGCTGGAGAGTGCTCGTGAGTCCTTCATCCACCATGGTTTTGAAAGTCTGGAGGAGTTCTTCCGGCTTATCGCGGTACATCTCATAGTATGGGCGATTCATTCGCTTTATAACCCTGGAAACGAAATTCATTTCCAGTTCGTGTAGCATTCCAGCACTTGAAGTCTTTGCAATCTGTTGGATGAGATTCGCATCCATCGGGAAAAGCCGACCAAGGTGAGAAAACATTGACACGCCCGATCTCTCGTAGAGATCGCGGACGTGTGACGCGCCAAGTATTCCTGGGGTTGCCTTGCCTTCCAACTTTGTATGGAATACCTGTTGGATGTACGAACTTTCCGTTCTTGGCTTGACAAACCCACCTCGCTTGTAGAGCACGTGCGCACCAATGCCCGCCAAGCCAAGGGCGGCAATCTGCCCATACTGACGAATCTGATCTTTTGGTTTCTTTTCCATTAGACCTTCAGGAGGAGGTTAACAATTGTACTTCCTGCTGCGCCCTCGATAACATTTATTGAGACATTCCTAATTCCATATTCTCCCAAGAGATTCGAGAGTGTTCGTCGTAATGCCGCAACTGTCACTTCTGGTGTCTCTGACATTCCACTTGGGGTTGAGAGAGATATTGGTTTTGGTATGTAGGTGTTATGCATCTTCGCGCGCTGATCATGCCATCCCACACCATAGTCATAGGAATTGAGCCCCTCGTGTTCAAGGGATACAAGTTCTACATCCTCCACTGGTACACCAGCATTCCACCCTTCCCATGACCTGGCTGGAACTTCATTTCTTGCTGTATATTCTACGATGTCCTGTGAAACCTTTCCCTTCTTATCATTCCAAATGAATTGTAGAACACGCGCCATGGTTGGAGAGACCATCTTCAAAATCTTCCGGCGTTCTGCCATATCTTGTGTCTTGGCAAAGGTCCAGAGAAAGGGACGTTCCTTGTATGGTATAGCTTCGTACAATTGAGAGGTCGAACTCTGTGCATCCAACCCAAAGACTGTTGACTTTGCGTCATCAAGATATGCCGGATCACCTGTCTGAGAATAGGCTTGCATGCCCTTGACATACTTAATGGCATCAAAATATGTTGTTACGTCTCTTGTCTTTTGAACCCCGGCCGGCACACCCGCAGAGAATGGCGATCGCAGCGCGCCATACAACGCGCCGGCTCCAACGCCTACAAGCGCACCAGGTGGTCCACCGACCAATGCACCAAAGAGACCAAGCTTCCTTGCGCCTTCAATGGGATCATTAGATTGTAAGAATAATTGGGTTGCTGGATTTACGAAGTCGCGCACAGGATGCGCCCACGATGATGATGTTGAACCGAATACTGCATTCTTATACATCTCTTCTGGTGCCATAGTTCCATAAAATCTCGAGACGAATGGTATCTGTGTTGATGTAAAGGACTCCCAAACTCCTCCAAGTGCTCTCTCAAGGAGCGAATATTCTGATGCCGCCTTGATATTCCGGTTTTCAGACATAAGATTATATTCTGAACTTGGTGTCATAATCTTCCCGAAGGAAAACCTCCGCGGATACATATCATATTGCCTAAGGATGGAATTTCGGATTCTCTTGGCCTGATCAACCTTTCTCTGATCCTCGTCATCAAGCTGACCGTATTTCTGAAGTGCCTGAACCTTCTTCAAGGTTTCCTTGTATTCCGGGCTTGTGGGGGCAATATTGCTAAGCGCAACAAGTCTATCTGGATAGGAATATGACTCACCAGCATATCCGATTCCGTTCTTAAGCATGCCGGAAGCCAGCACCCTTGCCTGATCCACCCGTTCCATATCGTTTCTATAACGTTCTTGTGAATATTCAATTGTAAAAGTCTTCTGAAGATCTGGATTGTCGGCGGCAACATAGGTGATTTGACCAATACGTTTCTTTGCCATTCTCATAAGGAAATTTATCTGTGACGCGTGCGCAGGAAGTGGTTGCGTCATACCACCGATCCGTTCCGCGGTTGACGCCTTGATCTGCATAGGTGCAGTTCCGCCAGTTTCCATCCGGACCATTGCGTCAATGTGACCGTCCAATTTCGAGGCGGGTGAGAATACCGGGATATCCTTCGCAGTTAGTATATTTGCCTTAGCGAGTTGCGCCTGAATATATTCCCGCATTGGACCTTCCTGATGGACTTCAACCGGATCACCGCGCTCCAATCCAATATATCGAAGGGCGCTTTCTCTCGGATCATATCCAAGGTAGTCAATGGCCATTGGGAATGTATGCCTCACACTATGAGTTGTCTCGTATGCCTTTGATGGAAGGAGGAGGAGACCATTGTCAATGCGGCCTATTGGATCGCCATATTGGAACTCTGAAGGTAACCATGTTGGTTGCGAGTTATGCAATAACATCATTTCAGAATGGAACGAATTACCATCTGGGACATAATAATCATATAATGGGCCGGAATAATTTTCCACTATTATTTTTGTTATCGCCATAAAAAGTATATTTCCATCGAACCAATGTGGCATATTTGTTGTACATGATTTGGTAACTGATCTGATTTTCTCTGGTATCTTATATCCATAAGTAGGATCAAAGACATCAGATAGGGCCGCATTCGATCCACTC
>Ga0315284_10002958_pt1 | contig 24206 bp, 20 predicted proteins | sample YL17G09_16_MG_FD_203696 | JGI IMG/M metagenome (GOLD analysis project Ga0315284, IMG submission 203696) | Sediment microbial communities from Yellowstone Lake, YNP, Wyoming, USA - YL17G09_16 | ecosystem: Environmental > Aquatic > Freshwater > Lake > Sediment | place: USA: Wyoming | collected...
GATTAATAGTTTTATTTTCAAAGTCACTTGACATCTATCTTAAAGATATTTCTTGTTAATCAATTAACAGTTTTATTTTTAAAGATATCTATCATCTATCTAAAAGAAACTTGACATCTATCTTAGAGATATTTCTTGTTAATCGATTAATAGTTTTATTTTCAAAGTCACTTGTCATCTATCTCTTAAAGATATTTGTTGTTAATCGATTAATAGTTTTAATTTTAAAGACACTTGTCATCTATCTCTTAAAGATATTTGTTGTTGATTGATTAATAGTTTTAATTTTGAAGACACCTATCATCTATCTCTTAAAGATAGATGTCGTTTATCTTAAAGATATTTCTTGTTAATCAATTAACAGTTTTATTTTTAAAGACACTTGATATCTATCTTAAAGATATTTCTTGTTAATCAATTAACAGTTTTATTTTCAAAGTCACTTGACATCTATCTTAAAGATATTTCTTGTTAATCAATTAACAGTTTTATTTTTAAAGACACTTGATATCTATCTAAGAGAAACTTGATATCTATCTTAAAGATATTTCTTGTTAATCGATTAATAGTTTTATTTTCAAAGACACCTATCATCTATCTCTTTAAGATAAATGATGTTTATCTTAAAGATATTTCTTGTTAATCGATTAATAGTTTTATTTTTAAAGACACTTGATATCTATCTAAGAGAAACTTGATATCCATCTAAAAGAAACTTGATATCTATCTTAGAGATATTTCTTGTTAATCGATTAATAGTTTTATTTTTAAAGACACTTGATATCTATCTAAGAGAAACTTGACATCCATCTAAAAGAAACTTGACATCCATCTAAAAGAAACTTGACATCCATCTAAAAGAAACTTGACATCCATCTAAAAGAAACTTGATATCTATCTTAGAGATATTTCTTGTTAATCGATTAATAGTTTTAATTTTAAAGACATCTATCATCTATCTAAAAGAAACTTGACATCCATCTAAAAGAAACTTGATATCTATCTTAGAGATATTTCTTGTTAATCGATTAATAGTTTTAATTTTAAAGACATCTATCATCTATCTCTTAAAGATATTTGTTGTTGATTGATTAATAGTTTTAATTTCAAAGACACCTATCATCTATCTCTTAAAGATAGATGTTGTTTATCTTAAAGATATTTGTTGTTGATCGATTAATAGTTTTAATTTTAAAGACACTTGTCATCTATCTTAAAGATATTTGTTGTTGATCGATTAATAGTTTTAATTTTAAAGACACTTGTCATCTATCTAAAAGAAACTTATTAATAGGCTTAGTTGGGGTAAATTACTGATCGATTTCGATAAAATTATAAGTGTATATACTTATAATATTCTAATTTAAGATAGTGGGATGTCAGAAGGGTAAGACTCCGATATAAATGTTCTTATTTCTAATAAAGTATTTTTCAACCTCTCATTTTCTATGGAAAGTTCTTTATTTCTCTCTCGAAAAGATTCCAAACCACATATAATATCCAAAAGTTCTTTATTTTTTCCTTGACTAGATTTCAAACTAGTCACAATATCTAAAAGTTCTCTATCTTTAATTTTCAAAGCTTCCTTCATTTCTTCATCTTTGATTTTCAGAGCTTCCTTCATTTCTTCATCTTTAATTTTCAAAGCTTCTCTTGCTTCTTTATCTTTGATCTCTAAAATATCTTTCATTTTTCTATCTTTGATCTCCGAAATATCTCTCGTTTCTTTATCTTTGATTTCTAAAATATCTCTCATTCCTTTATCTTTGGCTTCCAATTTTTCTGAAACTTCTAATAACTCTTCTATCAAAAGAGTTTGAATATCCCAATTTCTTTTGGAAGTTTGAATTCTTACTGTAACCTTATTAAATGTTGAAAATAGATTATTTATATCCTTTATCAATTTTTCAGAATCTTCTTCAAGATTAGTCTTATTTGATAATCTTCCAAGCTTAAAATCCATTTTACAAAGTTCTTTAGCATAAAATTGTATCACATTCAAATTCTGATCAGAAGCATGATTTATCACTTCTTTCAAAATATCAAGTTTAGGTATGAATTGATGTATTTTATGATCATATTTGACTTTCTGAGAAACAGTCTGATAATAGCATTCAAATTTTCTGATAAATTTTTCTTTATCAGTAAGAACAGTTTCTCGATTATTAGTTCTGATTCTTTCTTCCAATTCTTTTATTTTGCGAGTCAATTCTTGTATTTGTTTTCGTTCATTATCTTGTATCTCTTTTTTCTTTTTATTAGCAAGCATATTGACACATCTATTACAATTTCTATTCCTTCCAGCAAATATAACTTCTTTAGAAGAGTCCCCACATTTGCCACATATTATCTCGGTTTCCATTTTTAAATCATAAAAAACAATTTTAAATAATCACTGTCAGCAAATATAACTGAATTATCTCCAGAAAACATAGATACTATGATATCTTCTATCGAAAGCATCAAATCTAAATGAATGATTTTAAAATAGTCTAGATCCTAGAGATGAATAAAAATATTTTCATGTATCCTATATCGGGATACAGTTTTCTTTCACTTTGATGTATCTAAATTCCTTTTAATAAAAGGACTCCTAACAACCAAATATGAGATTTAGAAGAAAAATAGATATCCCAGATCCTAGAGATGTCCCAGATCCTAGAGATGTCCCAGATCCTAGAGATGTCCCAGATCCTAGAGATGTCCCAGATAAAAATATTTTCATGTATCCTATAGCAGGATACAGTTTTCTTTCACTTTGATGTATCTAAACTCCTTTTATTAAAAGGAGTTTTAACAACCAAATATGAAATTTAGAAGAAAAATAGATGTCCCAGATCCTAGAGATGTCCCAGATCCTAGAGATGTCCCAGATCCTAGAGATGTCCCAGATAAAAATATTTCAATGTATCCTATATTAGGATACAGTTTTCTTTCACTTTTATTTGCTCAAATACCTTTTAATAAAAGGAGTTTTAACAACCAAATATGAGATTTAGAAGAAAAATAAATATCCGAGATGTCCCAGATCCTAGAGATGTCCCAGATAAAAATATTTTCATGTATCCTATATCAGGACACAGTTTTCTTTCACTTTGATGTATCTAAACTCCTTTTATTAAAAGGAGTTTTAACAACCAAATATGAAATTTAGAAGAAAAATAAATATTACAAATTTTAGAGACAAGTCGGACTCTAAAGATGTCCCAAATAAAATATTTTCATGTATCCTATATCAGGATACAGTTTTCTTTCACTTTTATTTGCTCAAATACCTTTTAAGAAAAGGACTTCTAATAACCAAATATGAGATTTAAAAGAAAAAAAATAAATATCTTAGATCTTAGAGACAACTTGGACTCTAAAGATGTCCCAGATGCTAAAGATGTCCCAAATAAAATATTTTCATGTAGCCTCTATGTCATATCCAAACACTATTTTCTTTTACTTTTATTTGCTCGAATGCCTTTTAATAAAAGGTATTCTAACAACCAAATATGAAATTTAAAAGAAAAATATCCAATCCAGACAATTCAAATCATAGAGATGTCCCAGATAAAAATATTTTTTATATCAGGACACAATTTTCATTCATCCAAATGTCTTTTATTAAAAGATATTTCAAACAATCAAATCTAAAATTCCCAAGTATTATTTTTCTTTTCTAATATAAGTTCTTCTATGTTATCTTTTTGATACAAAAATTCTAATTTCTTTGGACTCAAATCTTTCAACATATATTTTCCTTTCTCTGTGTTTAAGAAATTTGTATCATATAGATAATATTTTAACCAAGAATTCGGAATAATCAAGTCACAGTTAGTATATAAAATGAACATTAATTGCTTAACACGAATTATATTATCCTTAACAATATCCATAATCAGATATTGTTCATCTGATGTTAATCTATGCCCAAAAATAAATTTAGCAAAATAATAATTAATTTTTAAGCCTTCATTGTCATTTTCTTTAATGTCTCGCAATAAAGATCTTACTTCCAATTTCATATGTAATAATTCAGAAGATGTTAAGACACACACATTCTTTTCATATACAAAAATATAACCTAAATGATATTCTCTTGGAGTTAATTCTCCAAATATACTTCTTGGCTTAGAGTTTTTATTGTAATCATATATTTGATTGGATATGATAATTCCATCCATAACATAACATTGGAAATAATCTTTAAGTTTCAAGAGAGATTTGGATATCAAACATATGTTAAAATCTGACACATTCATAGATATAGAAGTTTCTTGTTCTTGCTCTTGTTCTTGCTCTTGTTGTAATTGTTCTTGAGTGGACATATTATTGCTATCCAAATCAATATTTTTAAGCCCAGTTAATTCAAATTCTTTCTTATAATTTTCTATAAGCCATTTCTTATATTCTCCATCCAATGGTTCATAATGATTTGTAACTCTATATGATTCTTTTATGTAAAGATTATCGTGCCTTCTACAAACATTCAATTCTTGTAGAATTTGACTTTTAGATTTAAGTTTTAAATTTTTGTTTTCATTTGACTCTAACATTTTAGCAAGATCTTTTCCATTTGAAATATCATTATTCCCAATATAAGCAAAAACTACATTATGTGTCTTGAATAATATTTTTCTCATTCTGAATATAGCTTGAGATATTTCTGTTAGAGTATTTATATCACTAACTACACATAATCCTAACATATCTGTGGGTTGTTTCACATCTATACCAACACAATGTTTCTGATCATAATAGAAATGACATTGATTTTGTTCTTTTTGACAAAGAACACTATTAAAAGAATCTCCATTTGCCATCATAGGAGTATCAGTTATTGGATGAAAATATACACCTTTAGGATTTAACAGTTTGGCTACATTTAAGTTAGTATAATTCTTAAATAAAACTGCTGGATCTATTAGACAATTAAAACCATTTTTATAAGCTTCCAAGACTTCTTTATCAGTTTTCTTTATGATAACTTTTGACTCTGTAATTATTTTCAATATCTGTTCATCTTGGGATTTTAGATCATTAACCCCAGTCCAAGCTTCTTTTCCTTTAAAATAATATTCTGGATATAAACTTTTAGGTAAGTCTAGATTTAAAGTCCCAGAAAAAGCATATCTATCTTTGGCAAATTTCTCATCAACCAGATCCATAAAAGAAACATTATATTTTTCTCTAGAATATTTTATACTCAAAGGGATAATTTTTTCTAATAAAATATCTCTTATTTCTTTTGTTATCGTTCTTTTATATACTAAAGCAATATCTTTCTCTGTGAGTAGATTTGAATTTAACAAAGCATCATAATGTTGTTTCTGAAAACCAGAATATGATAGGGATAATAATGTTGTGATAACTATTATATCCACATCACTAAACTCTGATCCATAAGCTGGAGTATTTAAAGATCTATAAGGAACTGCTAATACAGACTTATTATCAAAACCATAATTTTTCAAATAAACAGAATTCTCAGATATAGATTTAAAATCTGATTTTAATTTGTTTTTCAGAATTGGATCTAATTCAATGTCTTCTTCTTTTCCCAGAATCAATAAATCTATATATCTCATATATCTGGAAATAAAGTTTATCTCTTTAGCAGAAGTAATATCAAACTTATTTTCAGATTTGACTTTAATTTTTCCATTATCTACTCTGGCAAAGAAATGATCATACTTAGAATTAATATATAAATCTTGCCCATTAAACAGATACATCTTATTCAAAGGAATATTTTCAGACAAAGGATGAGAAGTGTATTCAACAGGAATATTGTATTCTGATGTCAAAGGATTATACATAGAATCAAACTCATCCATAATGAAATTATTATTCTTAAATTGATATGGATCTTCTAATATACATTTCTTTATATATGTATCATCAGATATATTAATAGAGAGTTTTGAGTTTCTAAAAGATTCATATTCCCAAGATGCTTCAGAAGGATTATAGAATATAAATACTCCAGATAATGAAGATTTAGCTTGATTTACTAAATGTGTGGGTTGGATTATATTTAATCTACCATAACCATTATCCATTATCAACAAAGGAATTATAGTAGAACTTTTACCAATACCCATAACTGCTTGTCTAATTATTCTTGGATTATTTAGTTTAGTATATAACTTATACTGATCCCAACTTATCAGATAACATGATCTTATTTCTTGTAATAAGAAAGAAATAGGTCTAGATCCATAATAACCAGAAAATTGATTATATAAAGATGTCATAGTATCTGGTGTATAATCTTTAGTTTCTATTAATCTATAAAGAATACTCAACTTGTGTATCAGTAATAATAATTCCGAACTAGAAGATATTCTAAATAAAGGTTGAAAATTATTTAAATATTTTTCTAATTCTATCCCAGTCTCTTCATATAATTCTAAAAACTTAATCTTGTATGTTTCCCAATCAGGATTATTATGAAATTCTCTTATATATGTAAAATCTACTTCATATTTAACATTTGAATATATCTCTTTGTAATCCATATTATATCTATTACCAAGCCATCCTTTATGAGAAGAACAACTTAAGTAATCATACCAATGATGGTTATATGCTACTGGTGCCGCATGTGATCTGAAAATTGATAATATTATTTGATATAAGATATTCTTTTTATCTGAATATGTTGCTACTAATGGCACTATATATATTAAACTTGGCCAAGCATTAAGAATTGCTGATATACAAAGATAGAGAATATGATCTGTTTCAAAATTTAGAAAGAATAAACCAGAAGGATGAAATGTTGAAACATACAATTTAGACTTAGCAGAAGAATCGTGATCTATCATTAAGTCTATGAACTCTCCACTTGTTTTGGAAGAAAATGTATTTCCACTATAAATCATTTCATTTATTTCTCCAACAAAACTATATAATAAATAGGAATTTCCTTTTTTAATAAGGAAGTTTAGTTTCTTTGGTATAACCCACATAGTAAATCTATTCTTTTCTGATACTAGATCATATTCTTCATCTTTTATCTTAAAGATATATCTTCCATTTTTAGCAATTATTCTTGTATCATATTCTGGAAAATAAATAGAATCTTTAAATAAAATCATCAAAAAGCTAAAATAATTATAAGAATATAATTGCTGAAGATATCCATCTTCAACAGAATCATATAAATACTCATTCCCAAACATAATTTTATCATCTTTGATAGTAAATTTGTTTTCATTATCAGTATAATACTTAGCCAATTTACGATTTCCTCTGATAGGATTCTTGGTGGTGAATTTTTTAAGAAAATAAGCATATCTTTCTGGCGACATAACATATTCTAAGCAAGAAGTTAATGTGTATTTTGTTTTATTTTGATTCGCACCTTTGTTTTTCTTTATATCAAGTCCTACTGGAAATGTTCCATTTGATATAGTTTTATTAGAAGGATCTTCTGATTTTATATTGAATAATTCGTGATACAACCATACTGCTACATCATCATCGATATTTATTGGTTTCAATTTATCTTTGAATCTTAATCTCAGGTCTTCTAATCTATTTGGAAAAGTAGACATTGCTATGACTATTACCAATACAATAAATGCTGGAGTTGAAACTAATTCTTCTAGATATATGCTCAAAGGAGAAAAATTTTGATACCATAATTCTCTCATTTTGATATTGTTTCCTAATTTCTCTCTACTTTCTTCAAAATTCAATTTATAACTAAAAAATCCATTTTCTACTATTTGTTTCATAACATTTTGATTAGAATTCATATATTTTATCGTTTCTTTAGGATTTGGATATATGGGTATTTCATTTATCAATTCTATATAATATGAATGATTATCTGGTATACCGGAAGGAAAATCCGGAGTATTTGAATTCTTATAAATGATAGTATATGTCTCTTTTTTATCTTCTTTGGCTAATATTAGTCTTATACCAGAAGCTTCAAGGATTCTTTTTCTTTGAATTTCATTATTTTTCTCATATATTTTAAGAAATAAATCGTCTAACGAAATATATTCACCATCACCAGTCAATAATAGTCTATATTTTTCTCCGGATGGCTCTTGTCTATTGGGAACCATTTTTGGAAAATTAGCCCAAAATATCACCCAAGTATAATCATTTGGTTCAATGTCGTATGGTTCAAACATAGGAATATAACCTTTTTGTGTATCCAACCAATCACGATCCGGTTTTCTTAAAATTTTATCTCTGAAGTCTTCGGAAATTTCCCATTTATTTATAGATTTTTCATTTAGAATATGTGCCACTAATATTTTAGTTATTTTGATTTCATCAGATTCTGTCTCTTCTGATCTATCTTTATCTGATTTGAACTCTACATATTTTAAAAATTTATTGCTCCATATCAACCAATCTTTATCGGAAACATAATTTTCTGGCAAATTCTTCAGAATAGGTATTAATTTTGATATGACTAATTCTACCAATTTTATAGACCTCGATTTCCAAAAATATTCGTCTATTTTCGATAGATATTTGAGAAAGGTCTCATAATCTGACACATGTTTCTTAGTTTCGTTGAAAAATTTTATCCCCTCACCAAAATCTAAGGAATTCGGTTCTTTCACATTCATCAATCTATTCTCCATATTTTCATATTTTGGTAATCTTATAGGTAAGATATGATTTTTATTATAAATTGTATTTATGGCATGAATTATCCAAAAGTCTTCTACCTTATGTTCTAATATTTCTCTATCAACAAAATCTTCTCTTATCTCCTTTAAAACAGAAACAAATTCTTCTTCTATTTTGAGATCTAAACATATTAAAAACAATGCTTGAAGGATACATTGAAAAGTACAACTTCCAGATGTTTGAACTGAACTATACAAAGTCTTATCTTTTGCTATTTCCCAATCTATCCATTCTAATATACTTCCTTTCATTTGAATATCTTTTTTGAAGGTTCCATTAAGACTCATCTTAGAAGTATCTAAAAAAGGATATTCGTCGACCGCCTTTTGGTTAAAATAAGCATATTCGAAAGATCTATTTTTTAAATTTTGACTTTTTTGGATCCACTCTTTGACTAATTTTGACGAATTATCTGTCTGATAATGAGCTGCTACATTTTTCTTTCCACCTGAGTCTTTATGATCACTAACACCATCTCCAGTATTTATATAATAACATCCTTCATGAATATAATTGCCTTTAGAGACTACTAAAATAGAAGTAGCATGTGTATCATTACCAGAAGGAAATATCCAATATGGTTTTGAATTTAAATTGCTATAAGCTTTGTTTCCTAAAGAACGATCAAGTATATCTGATAAAATAGGTAATTTTGGTCTCATTCTATCACTCCATTCTTTATACATTTCTATATTATTAGACCCCAATTTAGAAGATAGTTCTGGTTCTAGAGAAAGAAATAATCCAAACATTAATCTTGTATCCTTGATTCGATAAAATTCTGTTTCCTTTCGAAAATATGATATTTCCGTAGGTTTATTCCAATTATCTAAAATTGGTTTTTCATATCCGTTTTTATATTCTATAGCCCCTTTTGATATAGGCATACCTTCAAATAATTTATTTATATCCATAAATGGAATAGAATTGTTACTTGGGACTAATAAAACTATATCTGGGACCCATAGATTAATTATATAAGAATCCATATCATATTTTATATATATTGGTTCATCCAACTCTCTTACATAAATATCATATTTGTTATCTTTCGACTGTTTTATCGACAAATGAATTTGTATGTCAATTAGATCATTTGTCTCCTTCAAAGGAGAGAATGTTGGATAGAATTCGTAAACACCATCTAAATATTGGGATGCTATATTGGGATTATTTTTTCTAGATATTTTCTCTCTTTTTTCTCCTTTTATATAATTTATCCTATCTTTTGTTTTATTTATATCAAAATTGGATTTTAGTTCTTCTATATATTCTGGATCATTCCATTTCTCTTCATAAGACGAGAATAATTCTAAAAAGCTCATTTATATTAGAAAATATATATTTCTGAATATATATTTTTTGATAAAATAACTAATCTTCCACTGATATTGTTTTGGGATGATTGCTAGAAGAGTCTATTTCTTTTCTTTTCCATGTTAAATACAAAAAATTATTTTTAATATATAGGCTTTCTGATTAGAGACACAGTGTCAAAAAGGATAGTTTTTAACTCTTCGTAATTACATCCAATCAATGGTAAAATATCATCAATTAACTCTTCAGGATACTCTAAATTTCTATGTGAGACCCATAAAAATTTATTATCAAAATATATTCTCCAACTATTTAATTTTGGATTAATATCATATAAAGCCATATAAATAGATATCTTATGATTATCTTTAAAATATATGTATATAACTTCAATAGAATCTGCTCTTTCTATACATATATCTGAAAAATAATGTTCATAATCCTTTTTATTGATATCTGATAGGATTAAATATTTTGAAAATTTTGAATTTTCTTCGGCTAACATCATATTTTTCTTCTCTATTAATTCATCTAATTTTAATCTAGCATTAGATATCTCTAAATCTAATTCTTCCATTTCTAAAAATGAAAAAATATTATTTTTAAAAATAAAAATGAATTTCAAATCTTATCATTCGATAGAACCTTTAAAAAGGTCTAAAGACGATTATGGTTCTGAAGTTTTTTGTGTATTAGAGAAAGTTCATGGAGCAAATCTTCAGATGATATCTGATGGAAAAGATGTTTTATTGGGAAAGAGAAGTAGCTTTTTAACACCAGATGAACACATCACTTTCTATAATGCTGGTCAAGTCTTGGATAAGTATAAATCTAAAGTTTTAGACATGTTTAATTTTCTAAAAGATATAAAAACTTTAATCATATATGGAGAGTTGTTTGGCGGACAATATCCCGGGACTAAAAATATTTCTAAACCAGTTCAAAAAGGAATATGGTATAGTCAAAATGTAGATTTTTATGCTTTTGATATCTATGTAGACGATAGATTAATTGCTTACGATGAAGCTATATCTCTATTTAAAAAGTTTGATTTCTTCTATGCTATTCCAGAATTTATTGGATCGTTTTCGGAATGTGTAAAACATTCTAGCCAAACAAGAAATGCTTTAACTGATATTCCAAAACATTTTAATTTGTCATCAATAGATAAGAATTTTAGAGAAGGCAATATAATAAAACCTATTAAACCTTTGTATGATATGAGAACTAGGATTATTTTTAAGGATAAAAATAAAATATATGAAGAGAAATCTAAACCTTTAAAAATAGTTAGGAAGGAAACATCTTTTACTAATAGTGAGATAGAATTATTAGAAGAAGCTTTATCATATGTTGTTGAAGAGAGATATAATTCTACTGTAAGTAAAATTGGTCAAGAAAATCCTCATAAGATAGCTGGTTTGTTAACATCGGATGCTTTAAAAGATTTTTATTTAGATAATCAAAATAGAGTATTCACTAATAGAGAGAAAAATATATTGAAATCTGAAGTCGCCAGAAAGTCTAAAGAATTAGTCATGGAAATTTCTAATTGACTTTGATATGGTAGATGAACAAGAATCTATTGAAGTGGTGAGATGTTATTGGATTTGGTGAAGATGTAGAAATCAAATGTGAAAGTTTTGGATGCTAAATTTAAAGCAACTTATTGTTAAAAGTAATTGGAAAGAATGAGGAATCTTGTTAAATATATATGTTGATTGACACATATATCGAAATAGTTTAAATGATTCCTTATTATTTGACATGTTTAGAAAAATTTCAGAAGTAATATGAAAATATAACTCTAATGTCTGCTATATAGATATTTCAACTAATCAAATGAATTTAAATATGATTTTTATTGAAATAATAATGTCGTGGTTTAGTGTAGCTTTAGGTGTTTGGATGAGAGACATACCACCAAATCCTGATATCTGTGGGAGGGTTGGATCATTTTTAGCCATAAGTAGGGATGTAGATCTCATTCCGAGTTCTTCTAGATATATAGAAAAGAGCAAACTTGAATTGGCCATAGAAAATATAATTCGCCCATATAATTGTCGACTGTTGGTATGTCAAGCTTATGAAAGAGGTCATTTAGGTCTCATTTATGAATGTAAAAAAATAGCAATAGTGATTGGATATGAGAAAGAAGAACCCATATCAAATATTATATTTAACTCTACTAGATATTTTTTAGATTCGGGTAAGAAAGTTGTCCTGATAAAATTGAATTATTCAAATATAGAAGAAGTGATAAATAAACTTCCAAGGCTGTTATCTGAAAGAGGAAGAATAATTGTTTCTGAAAATTCTATCTTAGAATATCTCAAGAAAATCGATCCTGTTATATTTAATTCGACGATAAATAATTTAGCTAAGTGTTATTTGATTCTACTTGTAGGAATAATGATTTTCTCCAAAATATACAGAACTTTCAAGAATAGAATTTTTTCTTAGAAATCATTCAATTTATCTAAATTACTCGTCTCGGGACAACATCTTCTCTTCTCGAGAGATCTCATATCTGGTTTATTGACATTAAATAATCAATATAGAGTGTTTATTCGTTTCAGGAACACCACTATGTGTAGGATTACTTTGATAAATATATCTGTCAATTGACAAATATATCAAATAGGTCTAGAAGAACTAAATAAAGTATTCTTGTGAAATTCTAAAAGATTAGAATTTTTTGAAACAAAATCTATAAAAAGAGAACTTAAACCTCCACCATAACCCAATTTATCAGTAATAGAATCCGAAGAAGACTCCGAATCTCTACATGCTGAAAAAGCATACACTATGGTATACAATCTAATTTGTTTTCTTCTCTTTTGCCTAATTTTGGATCTTTAACATATCTTAAATCAAACATAGTTCCGCTAGAACAAGTATCTATCAAAGCATATATTTTAGTTTTAGGATTCAATTTATTAAATATCGATCTAAATTCATCATCTCTTATGATGTTTGGTGTTCTTATATATTCATCTCTACCATCAGATTCATTTTTAGATGCTAATCCAGAATATCCATGTGAGGATAAAGAATAAAATATATTTTTTTCCATTATTTGCTAATAGTAATTGTTCTAATTGACTTAGATAATTCTTGACTAAAATTGTTTCTGGTAATTCTGGTATTATTATATTTCTCTTCTTAAGTCTAATTGTTTCACTCTTATGAATCTTTGCCAATAAATTTAGAGCATCACATAACATATAGATTTTAGAAGCTTTCACTATATATGATAAATGTATGATATCATATATAACACTATTTAAGTCTCTAGAATTCAATGCTGTGAGTATCGCTATATCGAAATTAAGTGCCATTTATAATAATCTTAATATAATAGATTAGTTTTTAAATCTAAGATAGGAATACCAAATACCTTACTAATAGACATGACAAATCCACTTACCCAACAATAGTTACTATAGGTTTTTATGGAAGTAGAATTACTTATTAAAAAATATTCTATCAGTGTATTTCTTATACCAATTTTATCTTGGGATTGTCCTAAATGAGTAGGAGGTGTTTTCAACATTTTAATCCCAGGAATTTTATTTTCAATATACTTTTTAAAGTTTTCGTTATCAGAAACAAATAGATCATTTCCAGAATAACATCTTTGAAATATTTTAAAATATTTGAAAGCTTTTAGTTTATTTAATTTATAATTATCTCCTAATCTCATATGTATACATGAATATGATCCCAAATTTAACTTAGCTTCCTCGATGAGAGTTTTTAATTCTTCTTTAGGACTCAATATTTCTTTAATTATATTTATAAATTCTTCCTCCATTTTATCTTGATAAACCCACATATTACAATTAGTAGAAATACAACAAATATCTTTATCAACTAAAGACTTCGACATAATAATTTCTAATTCTTCCTTAGAAGGACAATTATAAAATTTACTTCTATCATTTTTGATAATGGTAGAATATATATTTGGTTTTATCACCAAAAATTCAGAAATTAAATGTCCGCTGATATCTATCAGAAAATTATATTTTCCCTTACAAATTAGATATAAACCATAAGAACCCCTTATAAGATCTCCTATACCAGGCCCCTCTTTATGATTCCAAGGAAATATTATTGTTTTGATCATTTGCTTTTAATATGATTTTAATTTTTCAATATAAATGGAAAAAGAAAAAGAGACACTTACAATATTAGAGAATTTATATTCTAAAATGAATATAAAAAGAGATTATACTATCGATGATTATAATAATGTGGAAAAAAGCATCAGATGTATAAAAAATTTTATTGAATATAAAACAATTTTAGATGGTTTAAACGAAATTAGTAGTAATTTAGAATATCAAGATATGTTGAAGAAACAAGAAAATCTTAGAGATATCGATCTAAGATTAAAATTTTTAAATAGAAAAAGTGTTAGTCTGAAAGAAAAAGATATAGAAGAAATAAATAGGGTCGAAGATTTATATAATAAGAAAAAAGAAGAATTACATAATATAGAAATTCGTCTTGCTGATATCAGCAAGAGAGAGATTGAATTGAAAAAAAGAATAGAAGAATTTTTCCCAAAAAAGAATACTAATTTTGACTCTTGTGTTGATGATGTCAAAAATGTTTTATATTCAAATTATAAAGATATATGTCCAAAAGATATTAATAGTTTATGTAAAGAGAAAGAGCATATAGATAAAAGATCTGAATGGAAAGAATATGCTAAAAAGGCAAAAGATTGTTATTCTTTGAGAAAATCTTATGGAGATATATATTACGAATTATTTAGAGATAAGGGACATGAAATAGCTATGCAATTAGCCTTATCTGCTAGTGAAAGATGTGAAAGAAGAATTCAATCTTATGACATAAAAGAAAGAGAAATCGAAAGACAAAGAGATATCCAAAAACAAAGAGATATTGAGAGAGAAGAAGAAAGAAAACAAAGAGATATCCAAAAACAAAGAGATATCCAAAAACAAAGAGATATCCAAAAACAAAGAGATATCCAAAAACAAAGAGATATTGAGAGACAAAGAGATATTGAGAGACAAAGAGATATTGAGAGACAAAGACAAAGAGATATTGAGAGACAAAGAGATGTTGAGAGACAAAGAGAAAGAGATATTGAGAGACAAAGACAAAGAGATATTGAGAGACAAAGAGATGTTGAGAGAGAAGAAAGAGATATTAAGAGACAAAGACAAAGAGATATTGATAAACAAGAAAGAAAACAAAGAGATATTGGAAGCCGAAATGACTCGAGAAGTAGAAAATCTGTGGGGTCGAGAAACCAGAGAGATGAAGAATTCAACTCAAGAAGAAGGGTTGAATCTAGGGGAAGATGATATCATCTTTATCAAAAACTAAATCTCTTTTAAGAAGAAGTTCGATACTTTCATGTAAACATTCATATTTCATATATTTAGATACAGATAAAATAGTGTTACATTTTAATAAAATATTCCTTACTTCGTTTATATGTTGTGGCATATAATCACTAAAATCAAAGATCAAAGAATTATATGTAAAAGTCTCAACCATCTTAGAATATAATGCCAATTTAATTTGTTTTAACGAAGAATCATTTCCTAATCCCAAGACATGTCTAGCAATAGAATAAGATCTACTGTTATATATATCATAAAAAGAATATTGAGTATTAGCTAACATATAAAAATCCACCATATCTCTTAGATCTACTATAGTTGGGGTAGATTTGAAAGCTTTCTTATATAAAAAAGAAGCAATATTTGGTCTAGAATACTTATTTAAAGAAAACCATTCAATTAAAATACTTACCCTAGGAGCTTCATCTCCGAGATAGTTTAAAAACTCTTCTAATATAATGATATTGTCTGTAGATAGCACTGTTCTCAAGTGATGAAGATGATTGTCAGCAAATTTAAATAAATATAAACTCAGATCAATATAGTTTCTTTTAATAGCTAAATCCAATCTTTCTTCATCATCTTGAAGATGTAAGAGACTATTTCTTTCTATGTTAAATTTTGCTGATGGATGGAATTTTGATGCCATGATTTCTTCTGGCACATACAATCCAAAAATTGATCTAATGTCGTCACAATACATTTTTTAAAAATTAATATATTTATTAATTTTTTATTCTAAGCCTGTGATGTAAGAATAGGTGTTATTTCTACCATCTAATGGTAATTCCATCAAATAATTAGCAGTATTGACCATATTTAAAGAGATAAAATGATTAACACTTGGAATCAAATTTATATCTTCTCTTAGCAACAACCATTTAGAAAATGCTACCGAAGAATCTCTGTGTTGTAAGGCATATAATGTCATTTCATCTATGTTCCTAGCTCCCAAATCATAAAAGAAATCTAATAGTTGCGGATTACTATCAACAATACATGCTGCCATGGGAGCAAATTCTTCGGCATAATAAATCCTCCTATTTGGATCTATGCCAAAAATAATTCTCCTTAAAGAATCTAATTGGATTTCTGAACTATAATCCCCAAATATGATGTCAGAAACTATATTTTTGATATCCATTTATTTTTTTAAAAAAGAAATTATATTATTTAATAAGAATATTTTGTTCTATCCTTGAAGAAGAATTATAAGTTTTTCTTCGCTAAAATCTAATTTGTTTAGTATATTAGGTATCATAATATAATCTATCAATTCACTTAAAAATCCTTAGCCTAAATCAAAGTATCTTTATTTTATCATTTGAAATTTAAAATGGTCGGATAAGAATAGAGATGATATTTTTTGTTTTGAAAATATTATTTTTGAATCCAAAAACTTTATAAGAGTAGTTCCCATATGCTTAATACTTATTATGAAGTCAAATATTATTTTGCTTAGATATTAAAAAATGTAAGATATATTTTTTGTTTTGTGAATAGTAATAGAAGATAACAGATTTAATGTTTTCTTTTCCATTAGCAATCTCTAATAGAGTATCGTAGTTGTCTTCCAAAAATTTATTTTTACATCTTATTCATCGATCAAAGACTCTTTTACCAAAGAAGCTATATTTGGATACATAAATTTGATTTCTCTATTGACTAGTTCATCTATAAACAACATCAGATCTTCTAATTCAGATATTTTTTCTTCCAAAGAAACTTTTAATACTTTATCTATCTTTTTGTATAATTTTACATTATCAGGTAGATTACTTATTTGATCTATTCTTACTTTAAATTCGTCTATTTGTTCTAACATTTCTTCCAAAGGTATATTATCTAATCTTATTATCATGTTAGACAATACTTCACATTCGCTAGATATTTGATGGAGAGCCGATATACTTGATCCAAATATTGGAGATATATCGTTTAACAGTTTTTCATCCTTTTTATATAAAGCTAAAGTCCAAATTCTTTTCAGAGTTTTGAGATAATCTCTCTTCTTATAAAAGAATTGAATATCAAATTTCATACTAGATTCATAATCAGGCATCTTTCTAGTCAGGGATGTTATTTTATCCCCATATTCATCCACAACATTTAATGCTAACAAATTAGTCACTTCTACGAATCTATTGTTAACTTTTGCCCAAACATCTATTTTTATTAGATTATTTCCTAATAAAACTTCATCTAAAGTTACAATTTTACCTAAAGCTAATTTCTTATAACCATTTATCACATCAGAACTATCCCATTTTATAAGACTTAAATCTCTCAAGTAATCTGACACATAATCGGCATCCGAATTTTTAAGTTTCATGTATTCTTTTTCGGATATTAATTTCTCATTTCTAAGTTTGTCTATAGATTTGTTATATCTATTATCTCTCCCAGCTTTAAAAGCTGATAGATAACCTACAGATTTTAAATCATACATCATATCTTTAAAAATAATTTTCAACTTCTTTATTGCTTCTTCTACCGAACAACATATATCAACTATCTCAAAAATATCTATATCACTTGGATATTTATGTATTTTATATTTAAAACTACCAGTTGGATAAGACTTTTGTGCCTTAGAAACAGTAATGGTATCTATAATTTTTCTCAAAGATTTAGTAATGGTTCTTTTGTCTCTATAACCACCTACTAAGTAAGTATTATCTTCTATTTGGAAGTTATCTATATATACTCTACCAGAATCATATTCTAGATATAAGCCTTTATTCATACATTTCAATTCTGAACATATTTTCTTTTTGGCTATCTCTTTGTTTGGAAATTCTTTTGTCTCAAAATTATTCCCAGATTCAAAAAGAGCTAATGTTATACTTTTAACATCTGGAAGAATATCTATGGACCAATGGTTTTCTTCGGGAAAGGAAGATTTTAAAACCCTATCTCCTTTAAGGAAATCAGATCTATTTATGCCGTATATCATATTTTAATATGAAATATTATTCATTTCTAAAAATATAATCCTTGCTTCCTTCCACCGCTAATATATAGTCGTCTTTAGAAGTTCTGTCTATTTCTTTTTCTAAGAGAATTCTAGAATCTTTCATAGAAGAAAAACTTCCCAATAATACCATTGTAGCTTTGTGTGGTCCCACAAACATTCTGTATATATCTACATTGCCAATTTGGGGTATTTTTTCATAGTAATCACTAATACATTCTATACTCTCTTCTTGGATAGTCAATGTATAATGATAAGTAACTCTTAAAATTCTCTCTTCACCAGTCCCACTTATTCTAAAAATAGGCATTAATTAGTTTTCATCTCTAAAAAAGATAATTGTATTTTCAATATAGGTGTCCTAAATTATTATTGACTAAAATAATAGAAATTATATCAAAATGAGTTTAGAAAAATATTTTCTTCTAATTTGATTCACCCATTATCCTTTTATAAAAGGATATTACGACTAACAAAAACAAAATTTAAAAGAAAAATAATTAAGATAGATCCTAGATATGTTTTGAGATAGGATAGATTTAAAATATTTTCATGTATCCTATATCAAGACTCTCTTTTCTTCCAATTTGATTCATCCAATAGCCTTTTATAAAAGGATATTGTGACTAACAAAAACAAAATTTAAAGAAAAAATAATTTTGAGAGAAGAGAGATCTCAAAGATGTTTTGAGAGAAGATAGATCCCAGAGATGTTTTGAGATAGAATAGATCCCAGAGATGTTTTGAGATAGAATAGATCCCAGAGATGTTTTGAGATAGAATAGATCCTAGAGATGTTTTGAGAGAAGATAGATCCCAAAGATGTTTTGAGATAGGATAGATTTAAAATATTTTCATGTATCCTATATCAAGATACTTTTTTCTTCCAATTTGATTCATCCAATAGCCTTTTATAAAAGGCTATTGTGACTAACAAAAACAAAATTTAAAGGAAAAAATAATTTTGAGAGAAGAGAGATCTCAAAGATGTTTTGAGAGAAGAGAGATCTCAAAGATGTTTCGAGAGATCCCGGAAATGTTTTAGGGCAAGATAGATTTAAAATATTTTCATGTATCAAGATACTCTTTTCCAATTTGATTCATCCAATATCCTTTTATAAAAGGATATTATGACTAACAAAAACAAAATTTAAAGGAAAAATAATTTTGAGAGAAGATAGATATCAGAGATGTTTTGAGATAGGATAGATTTAAAATATTTTCATGTGTCCTATATCAAGATACTCTTTTCTTCCAATTTGATTCATCCAATATCCTTTTATAAAAGGATATTGTGACTAACAAAAACAAAATTTATCTTAAATCTTGAGGTTATATTTTCATCTATCAGACTTAGACTTCATCGATATTATTTATGAACATAAGAATTAGATTCCGATCAGATAAAAAATTTTATATCCAAATATGTTCTATGAAAGGAAATGAAATGGATTTATTTAGGAAAAAATATCTCTGATTTTTAATAACAATAAGTCAAATATCTATTCCACTATCAAGTAACATCTATGAGCAAAAATATCTATATATTCAAAATAACTCTCAGGATGATAAAAATTGGATGCTTTAAGAGAATTTTAGACTGATCAGAAACTTTTCCAACAAGATTGCTATAAAGAAACTTCTTCAACAAGATTGCTATAAAGAAACTTCTTCAACAAGATTGCTATAAAGAAACTTCTTCAACAAGATTGCTATAAAGAAACTTCTTCAACAAGATTGCTATAAAGAAATATCTTAAATATATAAGACATTTAAGTGTCACATGTTATGTTTGATATTTATCAAAATCCTAAGCAATATATTTAAGCTGATGATAAATAGGAAGATCTATTTTAACTATTTTCTTATTGATAGGATAACCACCTATAGTGGAAAGATAGTTTTCATATACACATTCATCTGATTTCATTAAGAAATCAACTTCTTCACCATAAATTATCAAACATAATGTTATATATTTTCCATTTGATTCCAAAAAATAATGTCCAATGTAAATATCTTCTTCTATCTTTACTAAAGAAGAGACTAATCCTTCCGAATGTCTATTTAACAAATAGAGAATAAATACAGATTTTAAATAGTCTAAATTTTTCTTGAGCTCTTCATATATAAAATAAAGTTATTGTGTATCATTTGTTGAATAAATAGTGAGATTGACAAAAATTCAAGTCATCCTTAGAATCTAAAATATTTTCATGTTTATCTAATAAAAACTTATATTTCAAAATATAAGTTCAGTAATCTTTTTTAGAAATGACATAAGCAAGCATCGAATTTATTTTTGATAGTGTGGAGAAATGTTCCAGACAACTCCTGGTTAAAATTTCAATCACTTTTAAGAAATCCTTATCATATTTTTCACAAGATTTCCTTTTTGTATAACAAAATTGTAGATCAGTTAATATTTTGGTCAAAAAAGAAGATTCCATTTCTGGGTCTACTAGAAGTTCAAAAGCTTTCACAGCAAAATATGTTCTCTTGGAAGTTTCATAATGTTGCATTATTTCTATTAATCCTTTGAATCTCATATATCCAACTTCTCCTCGTTCTGGGCAATTATCAAAAATTCTTAATTTTGAGAGAACTTCATTTATATGTCCCAAATCAAGATATTTTTATCTTCAAGAATAGATTTCAATTTTGGACTAGAAACCCATATGGCTAAATCATATGTTGTAGAGTTTATTTTTATATGTGAATATGTTTGTTTTCATATCTATATTTCCTTTTCTAGCATCTATAAAGCTCTTTGATAATATCTCAGTAAAATCTTTTGTTTTACCTATAATATCAATTAGATTTTTTCTTGATGAATAATTATAAATCTGGTCGTTCAAAGAAAGTAATTCTCCATCATTCAAACGAAGACAATAAAGTAATCTTTCCATTTCAGATACACCTCCAGCCAAAGCCGCTATGGCATCTTCTTTATCTTCTTTGGAAACATTTGGTATAAATGTTAATTTCGCATTTTTAATATAATAATCCCTATCGACTAGAGATGGTATTACAAAATCGCGATTCATGATTTAAAATTTAAAAAAAATGTTTTAAATTTTCATCCTAAACATTTTATATATAACCAAAATAAATGGCAACAAAAGAATACAACATTAAAAGGTATTACTATGGTTACAAAGGAATATATACTAAAAAATCTAATATATTTATGTTAATAGGAACAATAGTTGGTGGCAAACATTCCACAATGAAAAAGATTCTTGAAGAATTGTGTTTTACTCAAGACGAAGTATTTTTTATCATATCTAGTCTAATCATAAGAAGAGATGTAATTGGTTTAGAATTAACATTAGACATCTTAAGACCTTTAGATTTATATAGAATAATCACTATGTCAAGACATTATAAATATGAATATATGATAAACTTTCTTCACAATTATATAATAAACAATAGATCTTCTTATGAGAAAACATTGGATACTGCTAGGGAAAATAAAGATATAGAATTCCTCTACTATCTAAACTTTATATACGAATATGTGAATTCTGAATCTTACGATTAAAAATATATTTATAACGAGTCTTAAATATGTATGGTTATTGGGTCGTATCAATATTACTGTTAACTACTGGGGCTACATTGCTATCAGTAATAGCTTATTTAGCCAAATCTCTAATTTTAAATACACTCTTCATGACATTTATACCAATTCTTATCGGAGACATATTGACTATATTAAATTTTCTACCAAGAGATATTAGAAATATAATAACTGGACATTTGGATTCTAATGGTTATTGTAAATTTTCTGCTTTTATGGCAATAGCCAACTGTATTTCTTTAAATATTAATGCTACAAGCATAGCTTTCTTTACATATCGTTATATAAACAATATGATGAAAATAAAAATAAAAGAAATTATTTTTGTCTCATGTATAGGTTGGGTTTTGGGTTTTATTATAGCAATATCACTAACTGCTTCTGGTAAAACTGGAAACTTTAAAGGGATTTATTGTTGTTTGACTATAATAAAAGGTCCAGTAGATTTATTACCTTATTTTATAATATGTGGATCTTCGTCTGCTATCATGATATATTATTACTATAAAGCATATAATGTGGTGAAGGCATTCCAAAAAACTACTCATACATCTAGCAAACATGTTAAAGCTATTATGTTGTTGGGAATGAGAATGGTAATCAATTTTTATATGTGTTGGACTCTAGTTTGTTTCTTGGCAATCTTAGATGCTTCTAGAATAAATTATCCAATATATTTCGACTGGGTTGCTGCTTGGTGTTTAAAATTGGAACCCATTTTAGATTCTGTGGTCATATTAAGATCTTTGAAAAGAATTTTAAAAGGAGAAAGTTCTATAGAAAGATCTGAAGAAAGAAGAAATACTGCTTCAGTTAGAAGTAGCGATAAGCATTATCATAGTCCAAAAACTGTAATGAGAAGTATTAAGAGTTAAAAGATATACAAATTTTTGGATTTTCTTTGGGGTTTCAAATATTTTTCTCAACATATCCGTAGACAAGAGATAAAATAAGCTTGAGAATATTCAAATCATGATTACACTTTTTACATTTTTTTATATGATACTTCTTAGATAGAAAACATACTCTTTAAAAATCTAAACTATGATTACAACTTTTACATCTATTTTTTAGATGAGACCTCTCAGAAAAACTAAGATCTATATGTTTAAAACACCGAAATTATATATCAATACTAGGATATATAAAGAATTAAAATCAGACTACTTGCTTATCTCTTACATCTAATTGTCTCCAAAACAAAATTTTTCTTTAACATCTACTTTTTGATAGTCTAATTGTCTTTTAATAAAAGGACTTTAGATAAACGAAAATGAAAGAAAATAGAATCTTGATATAGGATACACGAAAACATTTTAAATCTCTCTTGGAATCTTGTTTAGGATATCTTTTAAATATCATCTATTTTTCTTTAAGATTTACTTTTTGATAATCAAAATGTCTTTTATTAAAAGGCAATTAAAAGTAGAAAATAGGAAGAAAAATGTTTCCTGATATAAGACACAAAAACATTTTAAATATCTCCTAGATCCAAAGAAAATCCCAAACTAGATTCTAAATTTTTGTTTAAGATTTGGTTTTTGATAATCAAAATGTCTTTTATTAAAAGGCAATTAAAAGTAGAAAATAGGAAGAAAAATGTTTCCTGATATAAGATACACGAAAACATTTTAAATATCTCGCAAAATTTTGTTTAGATAAAATCTATTTTCTTTAAGATTTGGTTTTTGATAGTCAAAATCTCTCCTGATAGAAAGACCTTGGATGAAAAAGTGAAAAATATCATCTCAACATATCTCTAAAATACCATACCCTTAAAAAATCTAAAGTGTAATTACTTATTAGAACATCTTTAATTTCCCGGTCAAAAATAGATTTTAATCATAGATACATTTTAACTTTTTAACAATTAATCAAATATGCTGAATATCAAATATGATCCATTTTTGATTTTAAATTTTTGATATCGGTGTCAAATAGAAGATATATCCTAAGAGTTATTTTGATACCGGTGTTAAATAGAAGATATGTTCCAGGAAGCATTTTGACACCGATATCAAGTAGAAGATATGTTTAAAAGTTATTTTGACACCGGTATCAAGTAGAAGATATGTTTAAAATTATTTTTGACACCGGTGTCAAGTAGAAGATATGTTTAAAATTATTTTTGACACCGGTGTCAAGTAGAAGATATGTTTAAAATTATTTTTGACACCAGTATCAAGTAGAAGATATTTTCTAGGAAGCATTTTGACACCAGTATCAAGTAGAAGATATTTTCTAGGAAGCATTTTGACACCAGTATCAAGTAGAAGATATTTTCTAGGAAGCA
>Ga0315284_10002959_pt1 | contig 24205 bp, 16 predicted proteins | sample YL17G09_16_MG_FD_203696 | JGI IMG/M metagenome (GOLD analysis project Ga0315284, IMG submission 203696) | Sediment microbial communities from Yellowstone Lake, YNP, Wyoming, USA - YL17G09_16 | ecosystem: Environmental > Aquatic > Freshwater > Lake > Sediment | place: USA: Wyoming | collected...
AGCTCCTTTGGGGCAAGTGGATTGTCGTGGACGCGAGGCCTCGCAACGATTCAGGCCCCAGGGTACCCCCTGCGCCCCAGGGCGCAAGCGCAACTATTTGCCATTAGGCCCAATGCGGTCGCCCTGGGCTGGCTCTCTGGCTGATGCGGATTCCCTTGACGGAAGGAGGATAGAGCGTTATTGTTTTGCGGCAGATGGAAGGGGTTCAGGGCCGGTGCGGTTCTGTCAGGCTGCTGTTGGCAGGCCGCTCTCACAACGCCGGCCGATGGGTTCGGGAAGGAGAGCAACATGAAGACCTCTTGGCGCTCGCACCGCCGTAACCGCCGCGGGATGCCGATGGACCGGATTGCCTACCTCGCCGAGCCTCTCGAAGGGAGGTTCCTGCTGGCCACGGATTTTCACGTCGATGTTAATTCCCCTGGGCCGATGAGAGACGGCACTTCTTGGGTCAACGCGTACACAGATTTGCAGCAGGCACTGGCCGTGGCTGTCACCGGCGATCGCATCTTGGTGGCCGACGGAACGTATACGCCGACGGCGACGGCGGACCGCAAGATATCATTCCAGCTCAAGACTGGGGTGAGTGTGTTTGGCGGATACGCAGGCCATGGAGCGGCCAACCCCGATGCTCGCGACGTAAAGGTCTATCAGACGATCCTTTCGGGCAACATTGGCGAGATCAATAACAGACATGACAACAGTTATCATGTGGTGCGAGCGTCGTCCGTGTATTCCACCGTGCTCGATGGAGTTACCATTACCGGCGGGGAAGCTAATGACCTCAATTACGAGGACTCGTCGTACGGTGCCGGGATGTACATTTCCTACTCTTCGCCGACATTGACAAATTGCACCTTTAGCGGGAACTCAGCTGATTTCAATGGTGGCGGCATATGGATCGGTTCGTATTCGTCGCCAAACCTGACCAATTGCGCCTTTAGTGCCAATGCGGCCGACCAAGGTGGGGGGATGTACAACCGGGGGATGTACAACGAAACCTCCTCAACCTCGCTCACCAACTGTACCTTCAACGATAACTCTGCGGGAGACGGTGCAGGGATGTACACTTCCTACTCTTCGCCAATACTGACCAACTGCGTCTTCAGCAGAAACTCCGCGATCGGCGACGGTTGGATCTCCAGCGCAGGCGGCGGCATCTACAACGACGAAGGGTCGCCGATCCTGACCAATTGCCGCTTCAGCGGTAACTCCGCTACCAACTACGGTGGTGCGTTCTATAGCGACTTCCTCTCTTCCTCGAGGCTGACCAACTGTGCGTTTAGCGGGAACTGGGCCGGCGAACGCGGCGGCGGCATGTACATTTCTGAGTCCGACTCCCCGCCGAGGCTGACCAACTGCACATTCAGCGGGAACTCGGCGTGTGAGGCTGGTGGGGTATACTCCATTCTGTCGCAAAGCTACTCAAACCCGGTCCTCATCAACTGTATACTCTGGGGCAATCAGGCCAGTGCTGGCAGTCAGATCTCCCTGGGAGCAACAGTATCTTTCAGCGACATTGAGGGCGGGTTTGCCGGCGCGGGTAATCTCAACACCGATCCGCTATTCCTTCGGGACCCTAGCCCCGGGCCAGATGGAGAATGGGGCACGGTCGACGACGATTATGGCGATCTGCGTCTTTTCGCCGTTTCTTCCGCAGTCGACGCTGGAAACAATGCCGCAGTTCCGACGGGGACGGGCATTGCTACCGACCTATCGGGGAATAGCCGCTTCCAGGACATCCCTACGACCCCAGACACAGGCTTCGGTTCCGGACCCATAGTGGACTTGGGCGCCTACGAAACAAGTCCTTCCCTCACCGCCGACACCGGTGGCCCCTACGTCGTGTTCCAAGGGCAGGAACGCACTCTCGACGGGCGTGGAGCCAGCACAGTAGCAGGAGCTCTGCAATATACCTGGGAATGGACCGGCGATGGGCTGTTCAACGATGCGACCGGGGCAAGTCCTGTCTTCTCGGCCGTAGGTCTGCCGGCGCCTTCAACGTTCACGATTTCGTTGCGTGTGACCGATGCCTTCGGACAGAGCATCGTCGGCGAGAGCACCCTGAAGGTGATCCGGCCGGTTGTTTATGTGGATGCCCGCGCGGTGGGCAGCAACGATGGGTCGAGCTGGGCCAACGCGATGACGAATCTGGCTTTGGCGTTGCAGCAGGCTGTGCCGGCCGAGCAGATCCGGGTGGCGGGCGGGACTTGGAAGCCGACAAACGCGGCAAATCGAACAATCTCGTTCCAACTCAGTAGCGGAGTGGCGGTCTGTGGTGGTTATGCTGGTGTCGGCGATGCCAATCCGGACGCGCGGGATGTGGCGCTGTATCCGACGATCCTTTCCGGCGACATCGGCGTGGCCGGGGATAACAGTGACAACAGCTACCACGTGGTCACGAGCGACGGGGTCAACTCCACAAGCATCCTCGACGGTTTCACCATCACGGCAGGCAATGCCAATGGAGCCTGGGGCTCCCCGAACAGCCGAGGCGGCGGAATGCTCAATCTCGCCTCCTCGCCGACACTGACCAACTGTACGTTCAGCGGAAACTCGGGTGGCGATGGGGGGGGCGGGGGGATGTGCAACGACAACTCGTCGCCGACACTGGCCAACTGCACATTCAGGGGGAACTTGGCCGCAATGAACGGGGGTGCGATGTACAATACTCGTTCTTCACCGACGCTGGTCAACTGCATCTTCAGCGGGAACTGGGCCGATGGGCACGGCGGTGGGATATACAACGACAACTCCTCGCCGACGCTGGCCAACTGCACCCTTAGCGGCAACTTGAACACCCGTGCCGACTCGGGCGGAATATACAATTACTCTTCCTCGCCTACGCTGGCCAACTGCATTCTCTGGCGCAACCCTGCCCCCAGCGCTTACCCCCCTGACAGCCAAATCGCCCAATGGGGCGGCCATACGACCGTTAGCTACAGCGACGTCCAGGGCGGCTCGCCCGGCACCGGCAACATCAATGCTGACCCGTTATTCGTTCAAAATCCCAGCCCTGGGGCGGACGGCTACTGGGGCTCGGCCGACGACCAGTATGGCGACCTGCGTCTTCAAGACACATCTCCGTGCATAGACGCCGCCAGCAATGCGGCTGTCCCATCCAATATTAAGACGGACGTATACGGCTCCCCCCGGGTAGTGGATTTCCCGGGTGTGCGCGATCCGGGGTGTATGGTCGATATGGGCGCGTACGAACACCCATCGGACGTTAACCGTCCTCCGACCGACATAGCCCTCAGCACACAGAGCGTGCGCGAGGAACAGCCGATCGGAACTGTCATTGGCATGTTGACCGCAAGCGATCCGGACGGCGACAGCACGTTCGCATACACTCTGGTCTCGGGAGAAGGGGACTCGGACAATGCGAGTTTCACCGTCTCTGGCAACCAACTGATCACAGCCGTCACTATGGATCGCGCGACGCAGAGCAGCTACAGCTTACGCGTCAAGGCGACGGACACCGGCGGCCTGAGCTTCGAGAAGGCCTTCACCGTCGCTGTGATTGATGACGTCAACCATCCGCCGACGCTTGATCCTCTGGACAACCAATTCAGGAACACGGACAACCTATGGCCATGGGGCGTGTACCTTAGCGGCATCAGCGCTGGCGCAGGCGATGAGGGCCAGGCCCTGACGATTACCGCTACCTGCAACAATTACGCCGTGATTTGGTGCTTGACCGTGAGTTACGTCAGCGGCTCCTCCACCGGCGCGCTAAGCATCACGACGAGCGGAGCCGTCGGCACCGCGGTCGTAACCGTCACGGTGCGTGACAGCGGTGGCACAGAGAATGGCGGGGTGGACACAACGACCCGCACATTCAGCTTTAGCGTGGTGGACCGAACACCTCCCGATGCGCCATCTGTGCCTGATCTGTCTAGCGACAGCGATAGTGGCTTTTCCAGCAGTGACAATGTCACCAACGTGACAACACCTATCTTCAGGGGCACCGTCGAGCCAGCAAGCTTAGTCAAGATCTACTGCGATGGCACTATTGTCGGCTCCGGCAAGGCCGACGCAACAGGGGTCTACAAGATCACCGTCAGCAAGCTGAATTCAAGCAGCCATAAAATCACCGCCTCTGCGACCGACGCCGCCGGAAATACCAGCGTCAAATCCGGTTCGCTGACCATCAACATCAAGACGGCGGCGCCTGCCATGCCATCGGGTCCGAACTTGGCAGCTCCCAGCGGCTCCTGGTTGTACAACGGCCTTCTCATGATCCCGATCACCGGCAGCACCACCCCCACCTTTACGGGAACTGCGGAGCCGGGCGGGTTGGTGGTCCTTTATAGCGACGGTGTAGTGGTCGGCAGTGCCACCGCTTTGTCGACCAGAGTCTACAGCATCGCCACGAATGTGCTGAGGCCCGGTGACCACAGCATGACGGCCAACGTCACCGATGCGGCTGGCAACTGCAGTGTTCTTTCAGCGTCGAAGATTATCACCGTCGACACCGCAGCCCCAACGGCGGTGGTCACCGCCAAGAAGGTCACCAAGGCCAAAAAGGGGGCTCACAGTTTCACTGTTGTCTATAGTGATTTTGGACCGGTGGATCTGAACAGCATTGGCAGTGGCGATATCCAGGTGACTGGGCCGAGGAAATATAGGCAAAATGCAAAATTGGTGTCGAAGACGAGGCTGGTGGGGGGCAAGTCAGTTAAGGCCGTGTATAGCATCGTTCCGCCTGGCGGAGGCTGGGACCGGCTGGATGGGGGAACCTATACGGTGAGTCTGCTTGGTAAGCAAGTTCGGGACGCGGTTGGACTATACGCGGCGTTGAGGAAGATTGGAACATTTTCCGTGGCCATAGGCAAGAGCCGGCCGGCGGCATCTGCGATATCCAGACCCGGTGAACCAATTCTCGGATCGCGACGCGTCGATACCGGGTTGTTTGCGGCGCGGAAGCAAATCGTCGAATCGTCTGTTTGGGCGTAGCGCGAGGCTTGCCGGAGAGACGCAGTACGATGGTTGAACCATCAGGCCTTCTGGCCCGTCAGTTCCTCGAGGAATTGCCGGGCCTTGGCGGCTTCCGCGGTGACCTTTGCGACATCGCCGCGGTCGAGACACTCGACGACGAGCGGGCCGCGGGTGAAGCCGCCCTTCTTGAGGCGGGCGAAGACCTCGGGGAAATTCACCTTGCCGGTACCGGGGGTGACCATGACCTCCTTAGGATGGCGGTAGTCCTTGATGCTCATGCCGACGACCAGGCCGGCGACGGTGGGGGCGTCGGTGATCGGGTCGAGCTGGCCATCGGAGTAGTAGAAGATGTTGCCGGGGTCGTACCACAGGCCGAAGCTCTTGTGGTTGACCAGTTCGATGGCTTTGCGGCACTGGGTTCCTGTGGCGTTCTGGCCGCCATGGGGCTTGATGCTCATGCCGACGTTTTTCGAGGCCGCATAATCGCAGCACTCGGCAATGGCCTTGTAGTAGGTCTGGTAGAGCTTTTCATCGCTGGTGCCGCCGAGGAGCAGGTTGGGCGAGCCGCAGGCGGCGCAGTTGTCGATGAGCCGCTTGAGCCCCTCGATGCCCTTTTCAAGGGAGTCCGTGACAGCGAAGTCGCCGTAGACCGAGATGGCCTTCAGGCCGCGTTTCTTCACTTCCTGGCCGATCTGCGACGCTTCTTCGGGGGTGGTCTGGACGGTGATGATGACCCACGACTTGCCCTTGGCGGTCATGATGCCGGCGTACTTGTAGCCGGCCTCGGCGATGGCATCGAGGGCCACGCGGTACTCCTGCTGATCCCACGGGCGGGTGTAGCAGCCGATCTGCCAGGGCTGATCGGGCTGCTGCGCGGCGGCGGCAATCGCCAGATCGGGCCATGTGATCGCGGAGGCGGCGACGGCAGCGGCGGCGCCGATGAAGCTGCGGCGGGTGAGCGGGCTGGTTGGGTTCATGTTCTGTTCTCCCGGAAGGGTATCGTCATCTTCTACTTCGCATCCGTGTAGTTGTATTTCTCCGTGCGGATGGTCGTGACCGGCTTGCCGTTGACCAACGCCAGCGACTGCTCAATCCGCGGGCCTTTGACCGCGAAACCGTTCTGCGGCAGCAGGTAGCTCTTGCCGGCCAGGGCGGCCTCGTATGGCTTGTCGCCGAAGTTGACGACCGCCTGCGTGCCGTCGGAGAAGCGGGTGCGTTGCACGGCGCGGTCGGGGGTGAGGAACTCGTGGCTGAGCATTTCGCTGGCGGCGATGACCTCGTGCAGCTTGCAGGTCTTGCGGTAGGTCTGGAGGAACACCTCGCGGGATTTCTGCCAGGACCCTTCGCGATTGGCCCACATCATGGGCATGGTGCCATAGAGGACGTTGAAGGCATCTTTCTTGGCGGCGACTTCGGGCGCGGCCTCGAGCAGGAAATCGCTGGAATCCCCCCAGTACCACGTCGAGACGATGCAGTCATGGAAGACCAGTTCCCACAGCGGCACGCGGAACTGGTGGCCGACGCCCCATTTCTCGTAATCCGCCCACTTGGCGTATTTGGAACCCCAGGGATTGGCGAACTCCTGGTCCTTGGTCTTGGGGCGGAGGAGGTGGCCGGCAGGCCAGGAGTATGAGCCGCCGCTCATCATGCCCTCGATGTAGTCGAGTTGAGGGACGGCCCACCAACGGCCATGCTCCCCCCCCACCACCAGCCCGAGCGAGCGCGCGTAGCCCAGCAGTTGCACGCCGCACTGAAGCTTGTCGGTGCGCGTCAGCGGGTGGTTGGGATCGTAGCATTCGTAGAGGTCTTCGGCGGTGGTGACGTCGATGAACCGCCCGAGGTATGGGCGATTCTGCAGAGCTTTGGGGACGACCACCTTGGCCGCCGGCACCCACAAGGCGGGACAGCGCTTCATGAACTGTTTCTTATCCCAGGTCAGCCAGGCCGTCATGCGCTGGCCGTCCGCCTTGAGGACCACGTCGCCGGGCAGTTGACCGTGCTGGGCGTCGATCTCCTTGCGGGCTTCGAGCTGCATGATGTCGGTGTAGTTGTCGTACTCGCTGGTGAGATAGCCAAGCTCATTGATGGCCTTCATCTCCTCCGGCGAGGAACGGCCGTGGATGAGCATCTTCTCGACGCCGGCGGCCTTGGCCTCTTTGGCGAACTTGAGGCTGCTGTCGCCCCAGACATCGGGCGCGCCGAACAAGCGCGCGATGTTGGGGTTCCTTTTCAGTTTCTCAGTAAACGGCACGAGAACGCCCAGGTCGCGGACGTAGGCGCGGTATCGCTTGGCCAGCGCCACGTAGCCGCCGCTCGGTGCAAAGTGATAGAACAGCCGGCGCGGGTAGCGGAACTCTCTGGTGCTGCCGGTCCAACCCGCCTGCGGCCCAAGCAGCTCACGCCCGTCACGCTTCACCGTCTGCATGCGGATGAATGCATCGTCGGGCGTTTCCACGATCATGGCGTAGCCGAAGCCTTTCTCCAGGTCGCAGACGCCCACCCAGGGCATGTCGATGCCGTGCAGGGTGAACCACGTTCGCGGGAAGGGCCGCAGATCGAGGGGGTAGAGGTGGCCGTTGCTGTAGTCGGCGACGACGATCGCCGCGCCGGGCGTATCGAGGGTGAACGGCTGGAGGAAGGGGAGAGTATCGATCCTGGCGCTGCGATCGGCCATGTCGGCTTCGACGAAGAGATCGGCTCCGGTATCACGGAGCGTGAGCTTGACGGAGAGGCGGTTGGATCCTGCGGGCCCGAAAGCGAGGTCGAAAGCCACCCCCCGCTGCGGCCCATCGGCTGCGCGGGCGTTGGTGAAGCGCGGCTCGGTTCCGGCGGATGCAACCTGTGTCCACTCGCGCCCGCCGGTCTTTTCACGGACCGTCAACGTGCCGGACTTGGGGGCGAGGACAACATCGATCTGCTCGTTCCGCAGCACCCAGTTGCCGTTCGTTTCGGCCACCTGCACGGCGGCGTGCGTGCCAGTCGCGGTAGATACGATGGCGGCCAGCGTCACAATCAGCGTCCGACGCAGAAGCCCGGACGTGGCGCGACCGCATGGCGTCTGTTCGGAACGCGAGTCCACTCGTGCTTGTTGAGACAGGGGCATCGGTTTCACCTCCACCGACCTGTAATGAGAGGTCCTTGGCTCATGGTACTCTGCCGGCATGAAAGCATCCATGGCAAGATCGCTGTTGGCGCCGGTCTGAGGAGTTGACCTGGAATTGGCGACCTGCTAAGAGGGCGACGCCGGACACGAGCGATGCGTCTTGCTTTTTGAGGAGTCCGAGGATCAGCGATCATGCAGAAGGCACTGCCCAGATTCATGAATCTCCCGGACGAGCTGAGCGATCCGGGGAAGTCGGCGTACGCGGTGCTGCCCGTGCCGTACGAAGGGACTGTGAGCTACATGAAGGGCACGGGGGAGGGTCCGGGCGCGATCCTCATCGCCTCGGCGCAGGTCGAGGAGTTCGACGACGAGCTTCGCGGCGAGTTCATCTCCGCGGGAATCATGACCTGCGATCCCGTGCCCCCGGCCGATGATCCCGCCGAACAGATGGCGAGGGTGCGCGACGCCGCCCGCCCGATCGCGCAGGCGGGCAAGTTTCTGTTGGCCCTTGGCGGGGAGCACAGCATCACGGCCCCGCTTGTCCAGACCGTCGCTGAAAAGTACGGGAAGATCAGTGTTCTGCAGATTGACGCGCATGCCGATCTGCGCGACAGCTATGGCGGCACGAGACACTCGCACGCGTGCGTCATGCGGCGCGTGCTCGAGACCACGGACAGCATCTGCCAGGTCGGCATCCGCAACTTCTCCAGGGAGGAACACGAGTCCTGCCCCGCTCAGATGCGGAATCTCATCTCCCCCGCCGTCGTCCAGTCCGACCCCCGATGGGTGCAGAAGGCCGTGGCCATGCTGAGGGAGAAGGTCTATGTGACGGTGGACATCGACGGGTTCGACCCGGCGTACGCGCCAGGAACGGGCACGCCGGAGCCGGGGGGATTAGCGTGGGGGCAGGTGATCGGGCTGCTGCGGCGCGTCTGTACGGAGCGGCAGGTTGTGGCCGCTGACATTGTCGAGGTGGCCCCCCTGGCAGGAACGCGAGTCACGGAATTCCTGGCCGCCAGACTGGCCTACAAGATCATCGCATACACTCAGTTGGCCGCCAGAACGAGGCACTGAAGCACTGAGCGGGTCGGGCTGCTATGATACGTGCGCGGCCGACTGCCGGCGTAATCGCCCGGTCGCTTTCTTTGAGAGCCGAGAGGACATGATGGAGAACCCCAACATCCCAGCCTGGATTCGGAACAAACCATGCCCGCGCAAGCAGCAGTATCTTTCCGGCAGGCGGATCGAGCCCAATGGCATCACCGGCAGAGAGCCCCTGCCGGACCTGATCGACCAGACGATGCTGGCCTACAACGGCGCACGCCTCCGCGAAGCCTGCGAGCTGACCGTCAAGAAGATCCTTGCCCCCGACGTGACGGTCGGGCTGACCATGGCCGGCGCTCTCACACCCGCCGGACTGGGCCGATCCTGCATCGTGCCGCTGATCAACGCCGGCTTCGTGGACTGGATCGTCGCCACCGGCGCGAATCTCTACCACGATCTGCATTTTGCGTTCGGGTGCTCGCTCCATATGGGCGCGCCAAACCTCGACGACGTCGATCTCCGCAACAACAGCGTCGTTCGCATCTACGATGTGCTCCTCGACTACACCGACTGTCTTATGTGGACCGATGCGATCCTCCAGAGCATCCTCCAGCAGCCCGAGTTCCACGGCGAAATGGGCATGGCTGAGTTCCATCACCGCCTCGGCAAGTACGCCGCCGAGAAGGAAGAGGAAAACGGCCTGCGCGACGTCTCCGTGCTCGCTGCCGCCTACAGGGCAGATCTGCCCCTCTACACCTCCTCCCCCGGCGACTCGACGATCGGGATGGTCATCGCCAAGCTCAGCATGCGCGGCTACAAGTTCCACATCAACCCCTTCTTCGACGTGAACGAGACCGCCAGCTATGTGCTGGCAGCCAAACGGGCCGGTGGTAAGAGCGCGGCCATCCTCTTAGGCGGCGGCAGCCCCAAGAATTTCATGCTCCAGACCGAGCCGCAGTTGCAGGAGAGCTTCGGCATCCAGGAGGCCGGCCAGGATTATTTCCTGCAGGTCACCGACGCCCGCCCGGACACGGGCGGCCTCTCCGGCGCTACCCCCCACGAAGCCGTCAGCTGGGGCAAGGTCGACCCCGACAAGCTGCCCAACGCCGTCGTCTGCTACGCCGACACCACCATTTTCCTGCCGATCCTCACTCACTACGCATTGGCTCGCCACCAGCCACGCCCACTCAGGCGGCTCTATCAGCAGCGCGAGGCGACGATGAAGGCACTGGCCAAGGAGGTCCCACAGAGCGTCATGGTGGCCAACAAGTCAAGCAGGTGACGGCCAAGCGATCAGCGACGGTCGCAGGAGCGTCACCGGACGGCCGATCCGTGCGCGCCGCCTCAAGAGCCCCCGCCCATCCTGCGCCCTGTTGGAAAAAACCCTCCGCATGGAGTATCCAAGGGCATGCTCTCAGCTAAACGAACCTGGCTCTGGCGGCTCGCGATCATCGGCCTTCTGGTCAACGCCGCCGCTGTCGATGTGCGCGTTGACTGCTCGAAGACCATCGGCGAGATCCGCCCCCTTCACGGCAGCAACTGCGGCCCCATACAGTACGGCGAGATGATCGATCTCTCAGCCTACCACCGCGAGTTGAAGATCCCCTACACGCGTCTGCATGACTGCCACTGGCCCAACCCCGACGTCGTCGATATCCACGCCATCTTTCCCAACCTGCGGGCGGACCCCAGTCGCCCGGAAAATTATGACTTCTTGCGAACCGATGATTACATACAGGCCATCGTCAACGTCGGCTCGAAGATCGTCTACCGGCTCGGCGAAAGCATCGAGCACTCGAAGAAAAAGTATCACGTCAATCCTCCGCCGGACTACGACCAGTGGGCGGCCGTCTGCCTGGGGATTATCCGGCACTACAACGAGGGGTGGGCCGCCGGGTTCCGGCACAACATCCGCTACTGGGAAATCTGGAACGAGCCGGAGAACCGCCCGGCGATGTGGACGGGGTCCGACGAGGATTATCTCCGCCTGTACGAGACGACAGCCAAGGCCATCAAGGCGCGCTACCCCGACCTGAAAGTGGGCGGCCCGTCGCTCGGGCACACAGGCACGATCGTCGCCGGCCATTTCCAGCCCTCGCCATTCCTTCTGCGGTTCCTCGAACACTGCAGACAGCGATCGCTGCCGCTGGATTTCTTCTCGTGGCACCTCTACACAGCCGATCCTTCCGAATGCGTCGTTCGCGCACGCGGCATTCGGGACACCCTCGATCGCTATGGTTTCGGCAAGGCCGAGCTGCATTTCAACGAGTGGAACTACCTGCCGGGGAACGACTGGACGCCCATGATGCTGCAGGGGCAGGGGCCCGCCCGGGAACGCTTCTATGAGCAGATCGGCGGCGCGCCGGGCGCGGCCTTCTCCGCGTGCGCCCTGATGTTCCTTCAGGACAGCCCCGTCGACGTGGCCAACTACTACATGGCGGATAATCACGGGTTCGGCCTCTTCAGCTTCCACGGAACGCCGAGGAAAACGTTCCATGCCTTCAAGGGCTTCAGGCTGCTTCTCGACACGCCGCTGCGCCTGAAGACCGAAGGCAGCCAACCAAGCCGTCTGGCAATCTGCGCCGGCACCAACGCGGACAAGTCCGAGGTGGGCATCCTCATCAGCAACTTTTCATGTCCGGAGGAGAAGACTCGGCTCAGGGTCACCAAGGTGCCATGGGGCGCCGCCGGGCTGTGCGAGAGGTACATCGTGGATCGCGTTCGCGACCTGAGCCAGGCAAGCGAGGAGCGCCTTTCCTCAGACGAACTGGACGTGACCCTCGAGCTCAAGGCCCCGTCGGTCTGCTTTCTGAGGCTCAGGAAGCCGCCGGGCAAGTGACCGCCCCCGATGAAGCCCCGACGGTGTGCATCGAGCACAGAACCAGGGAGCGAGACTCTGTTCTTATGCTTTAGATGCCTCGCATTATACAGCTACTTGACGATCTCCATCACTTTGAACTCCATGGTTCCGCGTGGGGCTTTGACGCGAATCGTTTCGCCCACGCGCACTTTGAGCAGCGCCTCGCCCATCGGGCTGTTGATGGAGACCGGAAGCACATCGCTGTCGGCGGAGGGCTGCTGCGCTTCGCCCACCAAACGCACAAGTTGTTCGGTGTCATCGGCCAGGTCCATGAGTTTGACCGTGTGCCCGAGGAAGACCACGCCATCGGGCACGTCGTCGGCGGAGACGACGGCGGCGCTGCCGAGCTTGGCGGTGATCTGCGCGATGTCCCGCTGGATATTTTGATTCTCCTCCTTGGCAAAGCGGTAGTCGGCGTTGTCGGTGATGTCGCCGAGGGCCGCGGCCTTGCGGATACGCTCCTGGCACTCGACTTGGGCCTTGTAGAGTTCTTCAAGCCTCTTGACCCAGTCGGCCTTCTCCTGGGCACTCACCATTGGCATGAGTCAGCTCCTCGGGCAACGTCCGTGTAAAATGCGACCACCGCGCTTTGTGGCGCGGTGGGGTAAATCCGTACACCAGAGATTATACAACGGAGAACGGCTTCTGTGTTGCGTGGCGAGGACAAAAGCGCGGATAGGCAAACCAGGGAATCGCCCAAGGGGCGGCGGAGGAATTGACGCGGCAGAGGGTGCGGGTCTAGACTTCCGGGCCATAGGAGCTTGTATGGCATTTCAGTGCATGGTGATCACGCCGGAACGGCAGGCGTTCGATGGAACGGTGACGCAGGCGATCGTGGCGGCGCACGACGGCTCGGTGGGGGTGTTGACGGACCGTGCGCCCATGCTCGTGCAACTGGGTGCGGGGGCGTTGCGGCTGGACAAGCCGGACGGTCAGAAGCTGTTCTTCTTCATCGAGAGCGGCGTGGCGCAGATGAGGGACAATCGGCTGACGGTCCTGACCGAACAAGCGACCCCGGCCGAGGCGATCGACTACGAGGCGGTGGAGGCGGAACTGGCGTCGGCGTCGAGCCAGCACATTGTGGATGAGAAGAGCTTCGCGGAGCGCCAACGCCGGCTGGGCAGGGCGAGGGCGATGCGCGAGCTGGCCAAGAGGTGAGTGGCCAACGATGGCCGACGGCGACGTTCGTGCCTCACCCGCGCTGATCAGCGGGCGCCCTTGCTTTGCACCGGTCAATATGCGAATTCGATGCCGATGCCGCCCCAGATGCTGCTGTCGGAGCGGAGCTCGTCGTCGATGCCGTCGGTGTAGTAAAGGTAGCCGTTGAGGCTCCACTGGCCATAACGCTGGGGGATGTTCAGGAGCAGATTAAGCGAGTAGTTAGCTACGACGCCGACGTCGTAGTGATGGAAGCCGGTGTCGTCGCCTTCGGCGCCGGCGAAATAGCCGTGGCTTGCGACGTACGCGACGTCCGCGACGGGGGTGATGGTCAGGCCGGTCTTTTCGATGACGAAGTCGTGTTTGACGCCGGCTTCGACGTACCAGCCGTCGTAGCGGTCGTAGTCGTAGGCGGCGTAGACATAGGGTGAGAGGAAGGGCTGTTCGGCGCGGAAGATGACGGCGTCATCAAGGGTGATCTGGACCCAGGCTTCGCTGGTGTCCTGATCGCTGCGATCGGGGAAGGTGTAGAGGTTGACGCCGCCGGCGATGATGAAAGGACGGATCTTCCACTTGGCGCCGAGGAAGGGGCGGACCTCCTGGAAGTTGGAGATGGGGTCGGAGGTGAGGACGTTGGTGAAGACCCCGATGAAGGGATGCGGGTACTTGCCGAGGTTGAAGGAAACGTTGCCGTCGAACTGGAAGTTGGCGTTGGAGGGCGTCTCGCCCGGATTGAGGGCCTCGCCCCGGTTGACGCCGCGGTAGACGTAGTCGGTGAAGTAGTTCAGTTTGATGTCGAGGTTGACGCCGCCGGCGTTGACGCCTTCGTGCGGGGAGGCCGGCGTGGGCAGGGCGTAAATGCTCTGGTCGGGCGGGTCGGCGGAGAGCTTGAAAGGCGTGGGGTCCTCGGCGTATGCGCAGGCGGCCAGGACCAATGTGGCTGCGGCGCCCGGCCATGCTCTATGGGACATGACGAACTCCTTTCCCAGTTCTGGATCGAATCAACGGCAGGGAATGTAGCCCGGAAGGGGGAGAATGTCACGGAGGAGTCGGCTTGAAGCCGGCTCGGGCGATGCCACATTGTTCTTCTTGCGCAGTCCCCTCGTCTGCGCCGACGTCATGCTGACTCGTCGCCGCTGCAGATGGTATGAAGCAGCTTCTTGAACACATGGGGAGCGACCACGTGGGGATCGAGCATGAAGCGAACCAGGTCGTAGGCGTAGAAGACGGGGGCGTCGCCGCGGCCCTGGAGCTTGAAGTGGCGGAAGCCCAGGTCGTAGACCGCCTTCATCTCGCCATCGCTGAGATTGCAGCTTCGCTTACGCTTGACCAGACACGCCTGGTCCAGAGGGGCCAGACACGCGGCCTTGACGCGAGTCATTTCCTGTTCGACGAGCTGCTGCTGGGCCAAGAAGCCCATTGAGTCAAGGCCCACGGCTGGCTGATTCGAGCTGTAGGCCTTCTGCCAACGGGCGTGAGCCTCGTAATGGCGAACGCGGTTGGTGCAGTGGATGGCGCAATTCTCATTGACGATGATCTCGGCCTTGTCGCGGTCCAGTTGATCGAGCAGTTGCAGGTCCCGGCAGTCATCGGGGTGAACGACGTAGCGGTAGAACCGCTGGCCGAGCGACTGGTAGTAGTCGGCCCGGCCCTCGCCCCGGTCGAAGGTCACCCTGATGATCGAGGCAATCTGGCGCAGGGAGGGATGTCTCTTTGCGATGTAGTTGGACAGGAGGTCGGTGGTGACGATGACGCCGTTCAGATCCGGGCGTTCGCTGATGCAGTCGAGGATCTCGTTACAGCGGGGGTCGTTGAGGTCGTTGCTGTCGAGCAGGTGATTGCTGAACGTGGGGAAGTAGCCGATGTTCCTCGAGTAGAGAGTCTGGAGCATCGTTTTGAATGCGGCGGGACTGAAGTGGGCGCGGGAAGGCCGGCCGGCATTCCACAGCACGGCGGGCGCCCCGTGGACGGATTCGATGGGAAGATGACAGTCGAACGCCTGCTCCATCGTCTCCAGCAACTCGAAGATCAGGCGGTGTTGTGTGAACATCCCGGAGATGTTGAACCGAGCTTGCGGCCAATCGGGGTGCAAGGCCGACGCTGCCAACGGGAAAGTCTCTGTAGCCACTTCAGCTCCTGGTTGCGGCGCGTCGGCTTCAGGGCCGAGCGCCAGATGTATTGGGGAAGCATCGCAGTGGAAATGATCTGCCCGACATGCTCCAATGCCCCAACAGGGTCATTATGCCATGGCTCGCCAGCAGTGGCAAACTGGCCCCGGGAAACCCGGCTAAAGCTCGCTGGCCCGAGGTGATCGGACCCGTCCCATCGGTGCTCTGGATCTGGCCCATGGCGTCTTCGGCGACGGCTCGGATCCGATGCTCGCTGGTGGCACAGTAGCCGGAAGGCCAAGGGCCGTGAGAGGCGCGGCTTGCGTGGGGTATGGGGGGGTGCTACATTCGCACCGATCAACGGGCACAAATCTGGAGATCAACATGCGTTGGATGACGAGGACAGCGTGGGCCGCCTTGCTGGTGGCGGGCTTGATGAGCTGCAAGGACAAAGGAGCAAGCCGACCGAGCAACGAGATCCTGATCGGGGAGTTTGCGTCCATGACGGGGCAGACGGCGACGTTCGGGCAGAGTTCGCACGAGGGGCTGATGCTGGCCATCGACCAGGTAAATGCGGCCGGGGGGGTGCTGGGCAAACCGATCCGCGTGATCACGGAGGACAACCGGTCGGACGCGAACGAGGCGGTGACGGCGGTACAGAAGCTGATCAGCCGGGACCACGTGGTGGCCATCATCGGGGAGGTGGCAAGCAAGCGTAGCCTGGCGGGCGGGGGCGTGTGCCAGCAGTACAAGATACCGATGCTGTCGCCATCGAGCACGAATCCCGCGGTGACGCAGGTGGGGGATTACATCTTCCGCATCTGCTTCACGGACGATTTCCAGGGAGGCGTCTGTGCGCGCTTTGCCGTCAAGAAAGGGTGGAAAAAGGTGGTGATTTTCAGGGACGTGGCCAACGACTACAGCAAGGGTCTGACGGCGGGATTCCGGGCGGGGTATGAGAACGCCGGTAGCGTGGTGGCGGAGGAGAGCTTCCGGGAGGGAGACAACGATTTCAAGGCGCAGTTGACGAAGATCAAGTCGGCCGGGCCGGATGCGGTGTTCCTGCCGGCGTATTACGCGGACGTGGTGAAAATCGTGAAGCAGGCGAGGGAGCTTGAGCTGAACGTGCCGTTCTTCGGTGGTGACGGTTGGGACAGCCCGACGACGCTGGCGGCGGGAGCGGTGATGGACGGGTGCTTCTTCGCGAATCACTATTCGCCGGACGATCCGCGGCCGGCGGTGCAGAGCTTCATCAAGGCGTACCAGGCCAAGTACCGGAAGACGCCGGATGCGATGGCGATCCTGGGGTATGACGCGGGGCGGGTGATGGCGGACGCGATCAAGCTCGCGGGGAAGGCGGAGCCAAAGGCGATCCGGGATGCGCTGGCGCAGACCAAGGACTTCCCCGGCGCCAGCGGGACCATCACGATCGACGAGCGGCGGAATGCGCGCAAGCCGGCGTTCGTGCTGGCGCTGAAGGGGGGCAAGACGAGCATTGCGGACACGATCAATCCTGAGTAGAACCGGCCCAACGCCTGCGCGTGCGGTGCCCAGACGATGCATGACCTGATCCAGCAATTGATCATCGGCCTGTCGATCGGGGCGACGTATGCCTTGATTGCGCTGGGATACACGATGGTGTACGGGGTGCTGCGGCTCATCAACTTCGCGCACGGCGAGGTGTACATGATGGGCGCGGTGGTCGGGTTTCATGTGACGAACCTGATTGCGCGGTGGCGATTGCCGCTATGGGTGAGCCTGCCGTTCGTTTTTGTCACCGCGATGGTCGCGTGCGCGGCGTTGGGGTTCCTGATCGAGTTTCTGGCCTATCGGCCCCTGCGTAACCGGCCACGCCTCGTGGTGCTGATCACGGCGATCGGGGTTTCGCTGCTGCTGCAGAACCTGGCGCAGATGTGGTTCATCTTCGGGCCGACGCCTCAGGCTTTCCCGCCGCTGATTCCGCAGTACAGCAAGACCTTCGGCACGCCGCCAAACACGATAACGATCAGCAACCTGGACGTGTTGAGTTTCGGTTTGTCGGTGGGGCTGATGGCGGCGCTCGCGTGGGTGGTGCTGCGGACGCGGACGGGGTTGGCGCTGCGGGCGGTGTCGTACCGCTTCGACACGTCGTCGCTGATGGGGATCAACACCAACCGGACGATTTCGTTCACGTTCATGCTGGGGTCGGCGCTGGCGGCGGTGGCCGGGGTGGTGGATGCGATCCGGTACGACGTGAAGCCATTGATGGGTCTGATGCCGGGGTTGAAGGCGTTCGTGGCGGCGGTGCTGGGTGGCATCGGGAGCATACCGGGGGCGCTGGTCGGCGGAATGCTGATGGGCCTGGTGGAGACGCTGGTGAAAGGGTATCTGTCGAGCGCATATGCGGACGCTGTGGCGTTCGTGGTGCTGATCGTGATTCTGCTGGTGAAGCCCAGCGGATTGTTCGGGAGATACGTTCCGGAAAAGCTCTGAGAATCGAATCGTGGCAAGCATCGCTTCAACCTCGCACATCAGCCGGCCACGCTTGCCGGTCTGGGTCATCAACAGCGCGCTGGTGCTGTTGATCGCGGCGATGTGGCCGCTGCATCGGGTGCTGGCCGAGAACATGAACCCGTACTATCTGCGGATTCTGATCCTGATCGGGCTGAACGTGATCCTGGCGACGAGCCTGAACCTGATCAACGGGATCACCGGGCAGTTTTCGCTGGGGCATGCGGGGTTCATGGCGATCGGGGCGTATGCTGCGGGGTCGCTGATGAAGTATTTCGGCCCGACGGGGACGCAGTCTGCGATTGCGCTGCCGGCGCTGCTGGCGGTGGGCGGGTTCTGGGCGGCGGTCGCGGGGCTGCTGGTGGGGATACCGACGCTGCGGCTGCGGGGGGATTACCTGGCGATCGCGACGCTGGGGTTTGGGGAGATCATCAATACGCTGATCGTGAACACGGAGCAGATCGGGCCCTTCGAGATCGGGGGGAGCAGCGGGCTGCACGGCATTCCGATCCGCACGGACTTCTTCTGGGCGTACGCGGCGGCAATCGTGTGCGTGGCGAGCGTGTGGCGGCTGGCGTACTCGGCCAAGGGACTGGCGTTTCGCGCGGTGAGGGAGGACGAGGTGGCGGCGGCGGCCATGGGGATCGACACAACGTATTATAAGGTGCTGGCGTTCGTGATCGGGGCGTTCTTCGCGGGCGTGGCAGGCGGATTGTATGCGACCTTCGACGGCAACCTGGCGCCGGAGTCGTTCCGATTCATGCGATCCATCGAGATCGTCGTGATGGTCGTCCTCGGCGGATCGGGAAGCGTGACGGGGGCGGTGGTGGCGGCGGCAGTGCTGACGTACCTGCCGGAGCAACTGCGGTTCTCCAACGAGTGGCGAATGGTGATTTACTCCCTGGCTCTGATCCTGATGATGATCCTCCGGCCCGAAGGATTGCTGGGGGGTCGAGAGCTGTTTCGTTGGCGGCGTCGGATGGCGATACCGGTGGTGCCGGCGGACTCCGGGCCCAGAGGCACATGAAGGCGGGTCTGCGATGGCGCTGCTCGAGATCATCAACCTGTCGGTTCACTTCGGAGGCCTGCGGGCGCTGTCGGATTTCAACTTCGCATTGGACGAGCGCCAGCTCCACGGGCTGATCGGGCCGAACGGGGCGGGGAAGACAACGGCGTTCAACGTGGTGACCGGGGTATACACCCCCTCGACGGGGGACGTGAGGCTCGCGGGTGAATCGACGGTCGGAGCGAGGCCTTTTGAGATCAACCGGCTGGGGATCGCGCGCACGTTTCAGAACATACGGCTCTTCCGGGGACTGACCGTGCTGGAGAACGTGCTGGTCGGGTTCAACCAGTCGGTGACGCACGGGTTCTGGGGGACCATCGTGCGCAGCCCGCATCACCAGCGGGAGGACAGCCTGCATGAGCACGAGGCGATGAAGCTGCTGGCGACCTTCGGGCTGGCCGAGCGCCATGGGGAGTTGGCGCAGAACCTGCCCTACGGGGACCAGCGGCGGCTGGAGATTGCGCGGGCGCTGGCGACGCGGCCGCGGATCCTGCTGCTCGACGAGCCGGCGGCCGGGATGACGCCGCAGGAGAAGCTGGAACTGATGAAGCTGATCCGGTTCATCCGCGGCGAGTTCAACGTGGGAATATGGCTGATCGAGCACGATATGAAGCTGGTGATGGCGATCTGCGAGCGGATCACGGTGCTGGATCATGGCGAGACGATCGCGGTGGGAACGCCAGGGGAGGTCCAGGCGGATCCCAAGGTGATTGAGGCGTATCTGGGAGAGCCGGTGTGATAGCTGTTCGGGGTTTCGATATGGGCTGAGGATGCTGTTATCGGTTAACAACCTCGAAGTGTGTTACGGCGTGATTGCGGCGCTGCAGGGTGTTTCGCTGCACATCGATCGCGGGGAGGTTGTGGCGCTGATCGGGGCCAACGGGGCGGGGAAGACGACGCTGCTGCGGACGATCAGCGGGCTGAACCAGCCCAGGGAGGGGACGATTCTCTGGGACGGGTCGCGCGAGCTTCAGCGCCTGCCGGCGCATGAGATCGTGAGGCTGGGCATCAGCCATGTGCCGGAGGGGAGGCAGATTTTCGCAAACCTGAGCGTGCGGGAGAATCTGGCGCTGGGGGGATACCAGGAGAAGTCGGCCGCCCGCCTGCGAGAACGAATGGAACGAGTCTTCGAGCTGTTTCCGGTGCTGGCGGAACGACGCGACCAGAGAGGGGCAACGCTCAGCGGCGGCGAGCAGCAGATGCTGGCGATCGGGCGGGCCCTGATGGCGCAGCCGCAACTGCTGTTGCTGGACGAGCCGTCGCTGGGGCTGGCGCCGCTGGTCGTGCGGAAGATCTTCCAGATCATCCGCGAGATCAACGCGGCGGGAACGACGATCTTGCTCGTCGAACAGAATGCGCACATGGCGTTGACCGTGGCGCATCGGGGATATGTGCTGGAGACCGGGCGGGTGATGCTGACGGACACGGCGGGCAACCTGCTGGAGCACCCGGATGTGAAGAAGGCGTACCTGGGAGGTTAGGGGATCAACGGGCGGCGATGCCGGACGTACAGCAGAGTGAAACGGTGCATAAGAGCGTTCGATAGGCAAATCGAAGGAGTAGAACATGCGGAGTATGCGGCTTGGTTCGTGCGTGGCGATGGGGCTGGTGTTGACTTTGGGAACGATGGTTTGCGCGGCGGCGGCGGAGGGCGAATGGGCATCCTGGCAGGGGCCGACGCTCGATGCGAAGTCGCCGGACAAGGGCCTTTTGAAGGAGTGGCCCGAGGGCGGGCCCAAGCTGCTCTGGAAGCTGGACGGGATCGGGAAGGGCTTCTCCACCGTGGCGGTCAGCGGCGGAATCATCTATACCACCGGCGACACGGATGACAAGAAACTGATGATCTTCGCGTTTGACATGGACGGCAAGCCGCTGTGGAAGGTCGAGCACGGGGCCGCGTGGACGGGCGATCATCCCGGCTCGCGCGCGACGCCGACCATCAGCGAAGGGAAGATGTATCTCTTTTCCGGCGTGGGGTTGATCGGATGCTACGATGCCAAGACCGGCGAGAAGAAGTGGACGCACCAGGCGAAGGAATTCGGGGGCTCCTGGCACGGCTGGGGCTATGCGGAGTCGGTGCTCATCCAGGGGAAGCTGGCCTTGGTGACGCCCGGCGGGCAGAACTGCATCGTGGCGCTGGATAAGGACACGGGGCAGACGGTGTGGATGAGCAAGGGCTTCACGGCGCCCCCGAATTATGGGTCGATCATGCCGTTCACCTTTGAGGGCGTGCCGCTGCTGGTGGCGGGGACCGGCGGCGGGCTGGTCTGCGTCGACGCGCGCACCGGGGAGGTGCAGTGGTCCAACAGCTTCTGCAAAGGCAACGTGGCCAACTGCCCGACGCCCGCCTATGCGGACGGGTACGTGTTCTGGGCCAACGGCTACGGCAAGGGCGGGATCTGCATGAAGCTGAAAAAGGTCGGCAACAAGGTCGACGCGGATGTGGCGTGGACCACCAAGGACATGGTCTGCCACCACGGCGGATACATCATCGACAACGGGTACATTTACGGAAACCACAACGCCGGGTGGACGTGCCTGGAGCTCAAGACCGGACAGAAGAAGTGGTCGGAGAAGGGCGTGGGCAAGGGGTCGGTCACGTACGCGGACGGGATGCTGTATCTGTTCGGCGAGAACGGAGGCCAGGCGGGCCTGGCGGCGTTCACGCCAGAGGGAATGCAGATGAAGGGGCAGCTCAAGGTGGCCGGCGAAGGCCCGAGCTGGGCGCACCCGGTGGTCATCGGCGGACGGCTGTATCTGAGGTATGACACGAATCTGTATTGCTTCGATGTGAAGGCGAAGTAGGGATTCCGGCCACGAAGATACTCCAGCATGAAGGCGCGGAGGCAGGGAGACGCTCTCTGCATTCGCCGCCGGCGCCACCTGCGGACTTAACGAACGCGGAATCCGCCGCCTCATGCCGCACCGTGTGGAGCACGTCACCCCCCCGCCGCTTGAATCTCCCCGCCTCTTCAGCCACAATACCCCGTAAACTGGCGTTTCTCGATCACGCATAGGCTCCGCCAACACCACCGACGGGGTGAATGCATGGCCACATCACCGCCAACGTTCGATGTCTTCCTTAGCCACAATTCCAAGGACAAGGCCGCCGTCCGACAGCTCGCCGAAATCCTCAAATCACACTCCCTCAACCCCTGGCTCGATGAATCCGATCTTCCCCTCGGGCAAACCTGGCAACCCGAAGCCGAACACGCCATCCGCACCGTCCGCTCCGCACTCGTCCTGGTCGGCCCCCACGGCCTCGGTCCCTGGCAAGCCATCGAAGCCCAAAGCTTCGTCACCCAATCCATCAATCGCCACCTCCCCGTCATCCCTGTCCTCCTCCCCGGGACGCCCGACAAACCCGACATCCCCACCTTCCTCGCCGAATACACTCGCCTCGACCTCCGCGCCGGCCTCAACGACCAGGCCATCAACAGACTCATCCAAACCATCCGTGCCCAACAATCTCCCTCCCCCTACGCCCCCCCAAGAATCTCCCCGTCCCGGCTCCCGCGCACCTCCGAACACCTCATCGGCCGCGACGACGAACTCAACCGCCTTCACTCCGCCTGGTCCGACAGAAACACTCACGTGCTCACCCTCGTCGCCTGGGGCGGCGTCGGCAAAACCGCACTTATCTCACGCTGGGCCGCCCAACTCGCCCAGCGGAATTACGACCACGCCGACTATTTCGACTGGTCCTTCTACTCCCAAGGCTCCCACGAACACTCCGCCGCCTCCGCCGACCTCTTCATCAGCAAAGCCCTCACCTTCTTCGGCGATCCCGACCTGGCCAACTCCCCCGCCTCTCCGTGGGACAAAGGCGCGCGCCTCGCCCATCTCATCGCCCAACGCCGCACCCTCCTCATCCTCGACGGCCTCGAACCCCTCCAACATCCCCCCGGCCCCCTCGCCGGCCAACTCAAAGACCCCGCCCTGTCTGCCCTGCTCCGCGGCCTCGCCCAGCACAACCCCGGCCTCTGCCTCATCACCACCCGCCAATCCCTCACCGACCTCGGCCCCTTCCACTCCACCACCGCCCCCCAATGGCACCTCACCCACCTCTCCATCCCCGCCTCCATCGACCTCCTCAAACGCCTCGGCGTCCACGGCTCCCAACAAGACTTCGAATCGCTTGCTACCGACGTCAAAGGCCACGCCCTCACCCTCACCCTCCTCGGCCGCTACCTCGCCGAAGCCCACCACGGCGACATCCGCCGCCGCGACCTCGTCAAATTCCAAGAAGCCGACGCCGAAATCCAAGGCGGCCACGCCTTCCGCGTCATCGCCGCCTACGAAAAATGGTTCGCCTCCGAAGGCGAAGGCGGCCTTCGCGCCCTGGCCATCCTCCGCCTCATGGGCCTCTTCGACCGCCCCGCCGACGCAGGTTGCATCCACGCTCTCCGCCAGCCCCCCGCCATCCCCACCCTCACCGAGCCGATGATGAACCTCACGGACGCCCAATGGAACCTCGCCCTTACTCGCCTCGGCTCCTGCGGGCTTATCTCGATCCCCACCGACCAATCGGCAATTGGCAACCGGCCATCGGCAATCGATTCCCACCCCCTCATCCGCGAATACTTCGCCACCCAACTCAAGAAGCACCACCGCGACGCGTGGCGCACCGCCCACCGCCGCCTCTACGAACACCTCACCGCCAGTACAAAAGACAAACCCAACCCCACTCTCGAAGACCTCCAACCCCTCTACCAAGCCGTCGCCCACGGCTGCCAGGCCAAGCTTTACGGTCCTACCTTCGGCACGGTATTCGTCAAGCGGATTCTGAGGAAGGACCAGTACTACACCCTGAAGAGGCTTGGTGCAACAGCAGCGGACTTGGCAGCCCTTGCCTGGTTCTTCTCATCACCGTGGACTGTTCCAGAGCCTTCCCTCTCTCCTTCTGGTCAAGCGGCCGTGCTATGCTGGTCTGGAATCCGCCTTCGCGCTTTGGGGAGAATGGAGGAAGCTAAAGCCGCGCTTCTCGATGGGCTGACCAGACATAAGACCCTTCACGCTTGGGAATATGCTGCAAGCACGGCCGGGCATCTCTCCTCCCTCACGCTTGTCATGGGCCGGATAGAAGAGGCAGTAGGGTACGCGCACAAAAGCATAGAACATGCAGAACGTTCTCGTGTCCCGGCACAGCGTGTTTACCGCAGAGCCACCCTCGGCTATGCGCTGCACCAGGCGGGAGACTTCCTTGCAGCCGAGACCAGCTTTCGCGATGCAGAAGCATTGCACCACCAATTCGGGCCGAACTCTCCTGCCCTGGACCTGATCTACGGACTGCGCTTCTGCGAACTGCTAGTTGAGCAAGGCAAGGTCCAGGAGGCCGCCGAGCGCGCCGGCCGAGCCATCAAACAGTCAAGATCGTGCGGGTATCTGCTCGATATCGGCTATGGCCATCTCGTGGCTGGATTAATCGGAATCAAGAC
>Ga0315284_10002960_pt1 | contig 24204 bp, 9 predicted proteins | sample YL17G09_16_MG_FD_203696 | JGI IMG/M metagenome (GOLD analysis project Ga0315284, IMG submission 203696) | Sediment microbial communities from Yellowstone Lake, YNP, Wyoming, USA - YL17G09_16 | ecosystem: Environmental > Aquatic > Freshwater > Lake > Sediment | place: USA: Wyoming | collected...
CATTGCCGGCAACGCTGTTCGTGGACTGTTTGGATTAAGTCCTCAAAATAATACCCCGACACAATATCATCCAGGATCAAGCCCGTTAACTTTTGGTGCCAGATACGGTTTTTAATTTAGGATAACAAAATGGAAAGAGTTTGCTTGTGTTGTAGAAAAGATATTTCGGAAAAAAGAAGCGATGCCAAATTTTGCTGTAGGGGCTGTAAAGAAAAACATCGAGAAGATAATAATTTAGAAAGACAAAAATATAAAAAAGAATACTCCAAAGAATGGTATGACAAACATAAAAATGATGTTGATTACAAAGATGGACAAAAAAAATATAATCAGGAGTATAATAAATCTGAAAAAGGTATAGAGAAAAGAAAGAAGTATCATTCCAATTGGTACAATAAGCATAAAGATGAAAGTAGTTTGCGTTGTAAAAAATATCGCGTCGCGCGAGCGGAAGACCTGAAGGAATATAATAAACAGTGGAGATTAGACAACATACAAGAAGAGTCTCTAAAAGACTCTGAGTATGCAAAAAAACATCCTGATAAAATACGTGAAAAATCTAGGCGCCGCCGGGCAAAAAAACTAGAGGTTAACGAAATATTTACTTCTCAGGATGAACGATTTGTTTATAATTTATTTAATAACGAATGTTTTAATTGCAAAAATAAAGATAATTTATGCATCGATCATGTTCGTCCTCTTTCAAAAGGAAACGCACTTACTGTAAAAAACGCTTGTGTATTGTGTGTTTCGTGTAATTCATCAAAGGGAGATAAGTGTCCCGAAGAGTTTTATACAGAAAGTAGATTTATAGAGTTAATGAATGTTTTAGACACAACAATCAAAGAAAAAATCAAGGAAAATATATAAATGGCAATTTTGTTTGGTTCTGATGTAGGAGTTCAACAAGACAGCTTTGGACAAGTGCTGGATTATTTTAATTCAGAGTACCAAACTATCAAAAATGGTTTGATAAACGCTTTTACAATGAGAATGACAACTCCTCCAGCTCCACCAAAAGAAAAAGTATTTGTTGATTCTGGATTCAGCAATGTTCCTGGAACTAGTTTTGTTGGATCTAACTTAAGCAGCGTGGACGATATTCAAACTAGACAGGTAACGTCACAAGAACCGGTTTTAACATTGTATATAAAAAAGCGAGCATTCCGGGCGCTTAGAAACGAAAATGACTTAAAGTTTTTTGATAGTGGAGAAAAACTATTCCTCCGCGCCACCAAAATATTATTCGAAAACAAATGTCAGCAAATAGCAGCCTATGAAGCTTTAACAAAGGCGTCATCTCTGCTAAACGAAGAGTCTAGTTTGGACTATGACCGTATCGCGTCCATTGTGACAGTTTTAAAAGAGTATCTGGACAGTTCACAGCAATTATCTTTTTCTCAAATTGAGTCGCTTCTAGAGTTTTCTGGTGTTGGTGTTTCGTCGGCACTAGCCAAAGCAAACGACATTATTACACAAGCGCGTGCTGATAGCGAGTATTGGTCATCTATGATAATTGGTCTAGAAGAGCTTCAAAACAAGGCTGGTAGCTTGAGACATGCCACTAGAACAAACTGGGTTGTTGATATTAATCAACCAGATGCATTTTTGGTTGGAAGAGGAAGCGGAGTAATAGAGTTAACAATGGTTACCGATTTAAACACATCTTTGTCATTAGACGGATCTGTTGGAACTATTGGTTTTACAATGCAGGATCCCTATAATTTAACCAAAATTACCTCGGATGAAATAGAGGTTGCTTTGTCTGCCGCACAGGCGGAGCTGGATTATCCTCAGAGAACGCGTAGTTATTTGGGACCACAGGCGTATCTGGATACAGCCCAAAGACTTGATGGACAATTAAAGAGTTTGAGAAAAGATAGGATAGCAAATGCTTTTGGCCTAGGGCAAAACTCTGGAAACGCCATATTGGGTGGAACAGATAATACTGAAATTATATTTGAGATAAACTTGTCTTCTTCCGCCAGTAATAAAGTAACGGCTAGCATTGGAGATGGCGCTTCTTTTAATGAGAATAATTTCAGAATTGCTTTATTGCAACTTCCGATAGAACAACAATTAACACCAGAAGAAAATGATTTGGTAATTAAGATATTTTTTAATCTAGAAGGATATGTTGCCGATCTAACAAGGCTAAACGCCACCTATATAGAAAACAATAATAGTTATGATACTATTCACGCCAGAAGAAACCTAAGAGTTCATTATCTTGGAAAAACAATTGTTCAGCCCATGGACTCCGTAAATGTTTATATTCGAGGAAACACTTTCAAACAAGATGAGTTAATTGGGCCGCTTAGTTCTTTTTTAAACAATTCTCCGTTTTTGCGAAATTTTGAACAAAACGATAAAGTTTCTGATGCCATGCTAGAGGAAGAAATGAAGGCCATGGGAATAGATGGGTTAGACATACCTGTTGAAATTTACAGAACTCTTAGAACAGACAGTCTAATGAGAAACGCCGGAACCCATGTGTTTGGCGGAATTATCACGACCGTTTCGGAAGATTATTCTGCAGATAATGGAACCTACACAACACAAGTTAGTGGCGCAAGCAACATGCAGTGGTTAGAGATGTCAAGAGTTAATCGCGCTCCCAGTCTAGACCAAACTCAGGGTTTGCTGGAAGACCCGCTTACACCGTTTGATATTAAAGTTGATGAAGCAACAGGTTTGCCTTTAGACAACCCACAGCTTAACAAGGCTACGCAATTTTTTATGGACAATGATGTTATTAACTTCAACAGTGGTACCAATACTGGAGATAAATTCAGCACCAACACGCATGTGCAGGATTACTTAACAAACGGAGATGGAACCACTATACCCCAATACAAACACGCCCCAGGCGTAGTTTATAAGTGGAAACAAGGAATAATTGTTGCAACCAGAAATGTTAACTTGAAAACTTCTTTAGGAGATCAAGAAGACCAGACACAAAAATTACAAAGAGAAATGGGCATGACAGTAATCAATGATCCTTTTTCTGGACAAGATGCGGCAGATATAGTTAGCGTTTTAGTAACCGGATACCCCCACAATTACGAGTCTTTTTATGAAAACGCCATGTCTGTTGGAACGTTTAACAATAATGTTCAGTCTAATTCTCCAGAAAGCTATTTTCATTCGTTTTTTGATATAAATCGTTCTCAGAATAGAGCTTTTGGAAATTTTCAGCCGTTTAAAACAATTCGTGTTGATCCAAAAGCACTTCATGCCCGTTTAAGTGAACAAAATTATTTACAGAATACTTCTAAAGAATTAAATAAACTGAGAGTTGATTTAGCCAAACTCCAAGACCAGAGGTTCGTTTTAGGCAAAAGCGTAGAAGAAAGCACTGCCATTCAAGGAACAGAGGCTGGTAACGCTCTTACTGACAAGCAAATAAAGCAACAAATAGAGCTAAATAGGGTTTTAACTAGTTTAGATAACAGAATTAAGTATTCAACAAGTCAAATAAACGAAAAATCCAAAAAATTTAAGGAGAGCGCCTCGGCCGCCCCAACAAAGGGACTAAGACTGTATGGAACAGATTTTGCTTTAGATTTTGGTGGAAGCAATGCGGAGTCAGAAAGTGAGAGCATGAAAGAAAAATTTAAGCGTTTGTGGCTTCGAAACACTATCTTGCAGTTTAGGCCACAATATGACTGTAGGTTAAACTTTGATACTAATTTGTTTATTGTTGGAGAAGAATACGATAAAGACCTAGACATTGAGGCTTTTGTTGTAAACATGTCTCAAAATATAAGCTTGTGGGAGAGTCAGTTTAAAAGCCCAAGAGATATTTGTTCATTGGTTGCCAAAACTTTAGATTTTGAGTTTTTTTGCGACGCGCAAGGACATTTGCAGTTTCGTCCACCCAGATATAATAAAGTTCCACTATCTTTATTGCTTAAATTGTTTTTATTGGATAATAGAGAGGGAAGAAAATTATATCCACCATTTTTGTCAAGTTTGTTTAAATCTAGAAGCAAAAATGTTGTTGATGAGTTAGAAATAGTTGATTTAAATATTGATATTGAGTCCGCCCTCCTTGGGACACAGTTTGCTGATAATGACGTTTCGTTAATAAAAAGTGTGGTCGGAACTCTTGGCCCAGAGTCTATTTCAACCGAAAGTGTCAGGGCTCCTTCTGATTTAAAAGTTCGTGGTTTAGCGAAATTTATTTTGGACACCCGTTCCACCCTTCGTTCTAAAACTGGCGGGGCCGGTGTTGATCCCGCTTCCGACAATGATATTACTGCAATTGAAAAAGAAATAATCGACATCAACAGTCCCCCAAATATGTCCACTAACCGATTAAAGCATATAAGTCAACTAGCGCAACTGGTTAGTCATAAGGAGAGATTAGAAGATTCTAAAAGAAAACTTGACCAACAGGCAAATACTTATGATGTTACCATGCCGGCTGGCGGAATTGGAAATAACCCAAGTCCAGATATGATAAGTCCGTTTTCGGATTTAATAGAAGATGATTTTAATGATTATCTTGGACCAAATTCGTCTAAACGTTTCATAATATATGATGATCAAATAATACGTTCTAATTTTACAGAAAGTTGTGATAACGTTATTTGTAGAGTGGATGTAAATGGCGAACAAGATTTGATTGGAGAAGGGCCCGGCTCCATTGGCCAGATTCCGGTCTTGTGGGCCGGCGCGACCGATTTTGATTTATGGAGACAGTATGGATATAGGTCTGATGGCGGAATCAGTCGGCCGTTCTTTAAAAACGCTGAAACGCAATGCGCTCCGTATGCCATGATGTTGTTAAATCAAAATCGCAAAAAGGCCGTGAAGGGGTCAGTGACACTGTGTGGAAACGAGTACTATCAGTTGGGAGACGTGGTATACATAAACTCAAGAGATACTCTTTATTATGTAACATCCGTGTCTCATGCCTTTTCTTATGCCGGATCTTTTACGACTACACTTGCGTTGGAAATGGGACACCCGCTAGGAGAATACATTCCAACACCCCTCGATGTTATTGGAAAAGGAATCATTAAAACTCAAAGAAAATTCAACAAGGTTATGTCCTCTCGACAAACTGCTGGGAAACAACTAGGAAGACATTTGGCGACAATAATATTTCCAAATACAGTATCAGACTCTGGAGAGCAGGTTTCTATGATGTCTGGGGATTTTGCTAGCTTTAATGTAAATGAAATAAAAAACGCTTTATCTATAGCTTCTTTATATCTAGGAGAAAACAAAGCTGAGTCTTATCCCAAAATAGAGGTTAGGGGTTTTACAACAAATGAAGATAATAACGATAAAGTTTTACAACGAATTGATGCCGTAATTAATATATTAAAGTGCCCTGCCGGAAAATTTTCTCAAACAAGTGGTACTTTTGCAAAATTAAATAGAAAATATTTTAATATGGCAATACAAGATAAACAGTTTAATTATCCCAGCACTGAACCTGTTTTAATAACAGGAGATATGAATGAATCAAAAAATTCTTTAAGGTGTCCAAAAGAAGAGGTTTTTAGTTTAGTTGGGCAAAACATAGAAAATATTGAAAATATAATTGAAATAGTATTGGTTTTCAAGGATCCCGAAAAATGAGCAGAATTAATTTATTAAAATTTAATAAAACAAAACTGTGCGGCGGTCCGTGCGGGTGCGGAAAAGAAAAAACACTTAACGAGTTTTGTGTAAAAACTGGGCAATGCAAGGAATGCAGAAAAATATATATGAAAAAATACAGAGAAGATAACAAAGAATATATAAAAAAACAAAGAAAAGAGTTTAGAGATTCTCACAAAAAAGAAATAAAAGCATATATGTCGTGCTATAGACAAACTCCTTTAGCAAAAGAGTCAAAAAAAATTCATGATAAGCTATATTATGACAATAATAAGACAAAAATTAAAATATATAAACAATATTATTCCAAGAAAAACAAAAATAAAATAAATGAAAACATGAGAAAAAAAAGAAATAATAATATAAATTTTAAAATTTCTTGTTCTTTGCGTAGCCGTTTGAACGAGGCTCTTAAACGTAATTTTAAAACCGGCTCTGCCGTTAGAGACATGGGATGCTCTATAGAGATGTTAAGGATTCATCTTGAGTCTAAATTTTATCAGAACAGTGAAACTGAAGAAAAAATGACATGGAACAATTATGGACGCCTGTGGCACATAGATCATGTTATTCCACTGTCCACTCTAGATTTAAAAGATGAGGATCAGTTTTATAGAGCCTGTCACTACACCAACTTACAGCCACTTTGGGTTAAAGAAAATTTAGAAAAACACAATAATTCTTTATGGGATTGGGAGTAATACATGGCACGTATACCTGGCGGTTATTCTGTCCGTTTGGCCATAATTGTGAAAGTATACAAGACACAGGTGGAGTGTCGTTATTTGGATCGCGAGGGAGAACACAATATTCGTTGTCCCATTCCTCACCCATGTGCCGGAACAGGTACAGGTATTTTTGTTGGTTTTCAGAAAAACACAAAAGTTCTTATTGCCATGGCGCCGCAAGAACAACCTTATATAGTGGCAATTATTCCTGAGCATGGTTATTATTTTGACCAGAGTGGGGTGTCTGATAGCTCTGTTGACGTATCTCCATACCCTGACATTAAGCCAGGAGAGATTAGTTTAAAAGGAAAAAATAGTAGTATAGATTTGACCACAAACAGTGTTTGTTTAGATTGTGGGGCCGGAGAAAACGGGGTAGATTTGGAAATATCTAGATTGTCTAAAGCGATGTTTGTTAGGACAAGTAATTTATATTCATTTAGCGAAGCGGGAAGAAAAACTGAAGGAGTTGTTAGAAGAGACAAGGGCGACGTAGAGGACCCAAATGACACAAAGACGTTGGATTTTTTAAGCGGCATTGCTTATGATTCTATATTAGTTGATATCGGCAGATCTCCAGAAGACGAGGTTAGTCTAAGAAGCAGTATGGTTTCTAAACTAACAATAAGAAACCCAGCATTGGTTGAGAAAAGAGATATAACGTATGAGTTTGCTGATAGTTTCGGCGTCAGAGATATTGAAAGCGAGTCAAGCGCGACAACTCTAATAAATCAAAATAATATCAATGAAAGCTCTAATAATATTGTTGTAAATCCGTCGCATAGAGAAAATAGACGAACCGATTCTTTGGACTTGAATTTAAGAAACTTTAATCATTTAATAGAAAAAACAGAAGGTACCGTTGTAGATATATATGGCAATGTTCTAGATATAAACAGACACAAGATAACTATACCGGAATTAGAAACTATTAATACAAAAGATGCGGCCTCTCATGGTCTCAAAAGACTATATAGTTATTTGCGCAGATCTGTTAAATATCATTTTGAAATCAATGCGAGAAAAGATGTTCCTGATACCAATTTGCCCACCAAGATTAAAAATACTTTATATAATGCGACAGAACATGGCAGATGGAGCGTTGATGTTGACGGTGAAGGATTAACAAAAATAAATATTCCAGCTTCGTCTGAAACCGGAAATATACCCGTTCTTGGAAGATATATTGTATCTCGTCCAGAAACAAATCCTGCCCAAGGGCAATTTAAAGACCCGCAAAAACAAGATGTAAGATTGTTGCCATTTGGATATAAGACCATAACCAATGGTGTGGCAAGTTTTTCCGGCCCAACCATTGTGGATAAAGAATACGTTCCAATTACGGTTGATGGGTATGTGGCCGCCGGAACAGCTCATCATGATATTGTTGCTATAGCTCCATCGATATTTAAAAGCGGAGAGTTAAAAAGCCCTGATCCCATTAATAGTTCTGCGTCGGTTGGCCCGGTTACAACTAAGCTTTATAACACAATACTTCCGCTACAAGAAAACAATTATCAGACAAACCCCCAAGCAAATGCTGGAGGAAGAAGTCTTCACGCTAACTTTGACGGAAGTGCCGAGGTATCAGTTGGGGCAGATACCGCTGATAGAAAATCTTTAGTAATCGACTTGGCTGGCGGGATTGTTTCTCATTATGGAAGAGATAGAAATGGGAGAAGCGTGATACATCAAACAGACGGGGACGTTATAATACAAATTGGCGGAAAAGGAATAACTGGAGACAAAAGATTTACTGCCTCCAGCGACACTAATGACAGACCTGGAAGAATCGAAATACACCTAAACAGACCAGGCAAAGAAAGTCATAAAATTATTATAGATGAATATGGAATGACCATAGATATACAAGGAAATATTGCCCTCAAGTCTGTTGGTGATTTTTCAATTTCCGCGGGCGGAAAGCTATTGTTAAATGGTGACAAAATACACACTTATGGAATAGCAGGCACTACTCCAGTAGATAAAAAAGGCAATATTACTCCAGGAAACACAGAGAGATTTATATCAAGATGCGGACGAACAATAGATTAAAGGAAACAATATGACGTGGTTTATAAATGATCCAAACATTTTAGCAACTTTGCAGACAATTACGCAGTTGGCTGGGCCCAATTTCGCTCTTCCCTATGACGACTCAAGCCAGCCGTCGGATGGGTCAAAGCTAATGTCGGATAATTTATTACAAATCCAGTCTCCTGGCGGAATTAAAATTAGTCCGTCTGGTGATCCCACTAAAACAAATCATATGGGATCAGCAATTAGCTCACTGCTAACTGTTTTTTCTCCTTTCGTCTATGCTTATTCCCTTATATTGCCTATACTAGGGGTTATACGTGGTATTATAGAAGTTTTATGTGCTCTTAAAAACCCTTTTGCCGTTATTAAAGCAATTATAAGATTGTTTAAAAAATGGATACCTGCATTTCTTTCATTATTTCCTCCAACTGCCGGTCTTTTATTGATACTGGGAGTTATTAAAATTATTTTAGCAATAGTTCTTTTTATACTAACTGTGGTTGTTCCCATTTATCAGCTTATAAAAAGAAACCTGCAAATATTAACCAACGCTACTAATGAACAACAGAAAGCTGCTTGTAAAGAAAAATTAAAAACTCTTATTGTTGAATTATTAAAACAGACGGGGTTATTGAATGTGGTAAAACCAATATTAGAGATTGTGATGGCAATTCTAAGATTGTTTAGCGGAAAGCCGTGCAAAAAGAAAAAGTCTAAAGGAAAAGCTGATCTTACAAAGGTCGTGCTCTCTGTCGATGTTGATGATGCTGATGATACCTGTTGTGATGATAACGTTTGTCCGCCAGTGTTCAAAAGTCCGCCAAAAGGAAGAGCTACTATTGTTCCGACATCTTTTTCTGACGCTCCTCCATATTTTGCTTGGAAGATATCTACTATAACAGGAAATAGTGGATTGTCACAAATATCACCATACATACAAAGTTTTCAGCAACAATTAAATTCTCAGTTAGACGAGCCTGTTAGCGAGGCCCAGACGGCAGGATCATCGGGAAACTCTGCAAGCTTCAACGTGAAGATTACAGGAAGACGAGGACAGCAGACCGCAACCATGCCAATTGTAAAAATAAAAGGTAATGATATAACTGTTATTAATCCTAGTCTTTTTACAATGATTGGTGCCGTACAATATGAAATAATTCCAAATTGGGAGGTTCTAATTGCATACGATGTTGTTGGTCTAGCTTGTCATCCTGATGTTGCTGCCGCAAGAGATTCTATAGAGTATCCGGATACTCCGGGAATAGACATAGTTCCCGAGCTTGACAATATCGGGTTTGATAAATTTGTGTCGGACCTAAATGCCCTGATAGACTCTACTAATAAAGTTGTATTAGGTGAGCCACCATTTGATATTGATGGAATACAAAACGATATGGTTAATCTTTTAATTAATTTCATAAATAACTTAAAAAATATAATGAACAGAACCTTGTCAAAAATTACTAGTCCTTTAAATAGCGAACTAGATGTAGATAAAAATTTGGTTAAGGCTGGGGAAACAGACAAGGCTATAATTTCCGTGATACCACGTGATGCCACTGGAGCTTTAATTGCACAGCAATTGCCTGACGGTGTAAGCGTGGATGTAAAATTATTTACAGATTTTGGAACAATATCCAACCAGGTATTGAATAGTTCAACAGGTGTTGTTACGGCAGATATAGTCTCATTGTTTTCAGGTGTAGCTACTATTACAGCAAAAATAAACAATGAGTATATAGTAGAATTTTCTAATGATTCTAAAATTACCAGAGAGGTTTCTGTAAGATTTATTTCCGACGCGGTTCTACCAAAACGCCGTCTTGTTTCAAAACAAAGCGCAGGTGATATTGCTCACGGAACTAGTGGGGGCTCTCAAAGAGAGCCTGGAGGAAAATAATGGTTGAATTTAATAAAGACCTTGATTTTATTACTTTTTCTACCAATATTGTCAAAGAGATTGACAGTATACGCTCAAGTGGAAAAGACGGAGATATTCAAGAGTCCAGAATTAACGCTCTTTATCGTGCAATTGGATTGCCAGCAATTGTTACAGACACGCGCGCGGAGCTCTTAAAATTCAACAATAATAATATATTTGATAAAATTACCGACGAAGATATCATAAATGGTCTTAAAAACAGGGAGGTTTTATATAAAACAAATCATACTGTAAAAATGGAGTCAAGTGATCCAAGATTAAAAACATTATTTGATTTTAACTCCTCTAGCATTAAGGACAGTATAAGCGGAGATTCTAGTTTGCGAGCTCAACTGTTTCCAATGTGCAACAACGCAAATGTTGACATTTTCCCACAAGGAAAACGGGTTGGTGGCGCTTTTATGACTGATGAAGGTTTGCAGTTTGATAAAACAAAACATTATAGGCCCTTAATAGAAACAATAATAATACTTCGCAGTAATGCATTGGGAAATTTTAATTCTGGCGACCAAAACAAAATAATAGCGCAGGGGGATTTATCTAAAGAGTTTGTTCAAATATCTAAAGACATTGAATACAGCTTAATATTGTCTCTAAGCAACGTTGTTGTTGACATGACAGATGTAAAAAAAACAATAGACAGGTGTCGCAAACAAACCAGCGATCAAGTTGTTCCTAGCGCAACTCCGGATCAAAATACCGACATTGCCGAGAATACAGAGAATCCTGGAGAAATAGATCGTGTTCTGAAAGAACAAAAACAGTATATTGCATTAAAAGACGCTAGATTATCCATGTTTGGTTTCGATGATACCATTGGAGTCGGAGAGTTAAAAACAAGAAATCTAAAAGATGCGGTTATGGCTTCTAGTTTAATTAATATTATTTTCAGTGATTCTGGGCAAATAGAGACTTCGATAAAAGAAATTGAAAAGAAAAAAGAAAAAGTAACAGTTTCGTTAAAGCAAACCTTTAGAGACTTGGATTTGATACTCGGGACGTTTAGCGGATTGTCTGGCACAGACGTCCTTGTTATACTTTTTGCTTTGTTTAGACTAGATGTTACGTCTCTAATGCAACTCCTAAACAAAGATGCTAGAATTAGACTAAAAGGTCAGTTGGGTTTAGATTACGTTGAATCATTTGATGACAGTGCCAGTGTTATTGGTGCCATAAAAGCTCTTGAAACAAAAGTTGAAAAAATTATCAATGCGCTATCATCTGAGATGGAACAAACCAAGCATAAAAACAAAGATATAAATAAAATTTCAAATATATGGGAGAGCATATAATGTCATTCGATTTGGCTTTAATTAATGGAGATTTAAAAATTCAACCTAATGGGTTAGTTAAAACAATAACAGATACTCCAAAGTTACGTCAGGATATTATTAAAATAGTTTTAACTCCCTTGGGATCAAACCAAAACCACATGTGGTATGGTTGTTCTATTTCAGAAGATATTGGTAAAAACTTTCCACACGATCTTCATTTAGCAAGAATACAAACAAACGTGTCCAAAACCTTAGACAGGCTTAAGGCTTTGCAAATATCTCAATCCGTTAATCAAAAAGTTTCTTTGGCTGAATTAATTAATAGCGTTGGGGAAATTAATGTGGAAAGAGATGATAATGACCCACGGCAACTAAATGTCGTGGTAACAGTATTTAGTAAAAGATTAGCCAAAATAGAGGAGTTGTTTACGATAATTTCATAAACAATTATAGGAGAAAATATGATTTTTAAATCATTTAATGATATTGTTATAAGTATGATTGACTATTTGAGACTTGTTCAAAACGACCTGGATACAAAACCAGGAACGGTATCTAGAGACCTATTTATTGATTCACCGGCCCAACAAATGGCGGAAATATACTCTCAAATAAGAAATATAGCAAATCTTTCTTCTTTGTTTTCTTCAAACGGGTCTGACTTGAATAATTTGGCTTCCAACTTCAACGTTTCTAGAAATCCAGGGAGTTCGTCTATCGGTGTTGCTATTTTTACAACAAATATTTTAGATACTGATATAATAATTGCTTCTGGATCAGTGGTTGTTGCTAATAATGGGGTTTCGTTTCAGGTAGTTAACACTGCTGTTATGAAAGCTACAAGCTCAAATGTGTATAAGTCAACGGCAACAAGGTTTAAAACAGAATTAAATTTGGCCGGAATAACAGACACATATGCTATAGAGGTAAATGTCGAGTCATTAACTACTGGTTCTTCGGGAAATATTGGGCCATATTCTATATCTTCTCAGAATGTTTCTGGTGTATCAAATGTAACCAATTTACAGTCTTTTTCTGGAGGAAGCAATCCTGAAAGTGATGATGCTTTTAGAACAAGAATTTTAAGCGTATTTGCGGGAAGTAACACGGGAACTTCGTTAGGTTACACAACCACCATAGAGTCTTTGTCTGGAGTTGAAGACTCTGTAATTGTTTTGCCTGGCGACACATTATTGATACGAGACGGCACACAGGTTGTTACTGACAGTGATGGGAATTCCACAATAACATCTATTGGAACTGGCGGAAAAGTAGACATATATGTTCTGGGCAACGTTTTATCTTCCAGAATAGATTCTTTTATTTATAACGATAAAAGTGGAAATCATGATTCTACAGATCCTATAAACGATTTTATATTAGGACAACAGGGGCAGAGTACATCCACAAATGTTTCTCAAAGAAGAATTGATTTAATATCTTCGGAACAATTGCCTTTTCAGCCGGTTGATGGTGTTGTTTCAGTTGTAGGAAGCTCTTCTGGGTCAAACTTTATAGAAAAATATACTGATGGCTCTGGCCTAACGCACGGAAACTTTCAACTACTAAAAGACACTGGGGATTTTGGTGGAAGTCCTTTTGGATTTGATCGTTTAAGGTGGGTGTCTAGTTTGATTGAGCTAGAGGGGGAGGAAGCAACTAAGGGAATTTTTAATGGCACAGACCAAATGCAATTTTCTGACATTGAGGAGATTAAATCAATAACTCAAGATGTTTTGGTTATCAGTGAGAGTGTTTTTGTAAACTCAAGCAGCAGAAGTTCTGTTACATTAAAACACACTCCTATACGCAATGTTAATCGTGTAGTAAACCTTACCACAGGAGAAAGATATATAGTTTCTAATCAAAATCCTAATGGGGAGGCTGATGCATTAAACACTACTGGAAGCATAACAATTAGTGGGAACACGCTGCCATCAGCAACAGATGTTTTACAGATAGACTATGTGTGGGTTAAGTCTTTTGACCGGGTGTTTGATTTCGATAATTTGATAGACCATAATGCTACAAGGTTTGCGCAAGATTCTGTTGATTGGGGTTTTGGAAACTTAGTACAAAACGAACAAACAACTATTGTTTCTGATGTAGGTGGGAGTCTTAATGTTACAGTTGTAAATCCTATATACAGTGTTTTATCTGTGCTGGTTTTTCACAATTACACGTCTGTGGTTTCAGACGGCACCGTGTCTGTTGCTCCAGGAGATGTTGTTACCAACGTTCTTGATATAAGGCGGGCTAGCGACAATGCCGAGTTATTCAATACTGATTCAAGACAGGAAGGTCTCAATGGAACAAACGTAATATCTCTTCCGCTAGATAGTATTGCTAACGATGGAGATGTCGCAACAATAAGATTCAATTATTCTGATATTTTTTCGTCGGATGCTTACGGAACTGGGCATTTTTCCGACAACACAATTTATTTTTCTGAAAATGTGGCTTCCGAGGGAGATGTGGTTTTAGTGAATTACATTGCCAGCGTTTCCAATTTGATTCCAGAGAATAATATTTCTTTATTGCCAGCTGTTTCGTCTGAAAACAAATTCATGTTAGATGGCGTTTTATTGGGATATCAGCCAACATCAAATGTTTATAGTGGAACGACGATAACTAATAACCTTAGAAAAGCAGGAAGTAATTTAAAAATTTCTGTTGGATCTACGCGGTCGAGTGGCGCCCTTTCTGTTTTAGGAACAACTATACATTTGGTTTCTGACGCATTAGTTTCAATAACCTCATCTGATGGGTTTGAGGTAGATTTATCTAATGCTATAATGGATGACGCCAATATATCCGCCATTACGTCCTCAATAAAAGTTGCAAAAATTTACTCTGTTGAAAAAGTTCACATTGATTCTTCGAACAACGTTATATCAGTAGATAATGTTTTTGATGTCGTTAATTATAAAATTAACGATAATTCTGGTGATATAAATATTGCTCTAACAGACACACTGCTATCTAAAACAAAAATAGCTTTACCGAGAACACCCGATAATATTATCAATCAACTAAACACAGGAGATTTGATAAGAATTACGTTTTATTATATTAATAATAATGATAATGAATCAATATATTTTTCCAAAAATGGAGAGCAGATAACTAGCAAGATTTTCACAAATGTAAGTAGAATTTATGTAAATTCTGGATTTAAAGATATATCTAACAATCTTACCGGCGTGTTTTCTGTTAGTAATTTTAATCAACCGTTAGATAATACCACATATGTTTTAAATTATAATTATGTGGCACCAAAAGAAAATGAAAGAATAACAATAACTTTTAATTACAACTCTATCATTAACACTTCTACTCTTGCTATTGAGCAAGTTAGACCAATAACCGCGGACATATTGGTTAAAGCAGCAAAAGAAAAAAGTATTAATGTATCTGTGAGAATAGTTTTGTTGCCAGAGTTTTCTGATCAAGAGCAAACTGTTGTCCAGAACGCTATAGATTCCGTGTCTTCTTTTTTTACCAGCACGAGTCTTGGAACAACAATAGATGCATCTGATGTTATAAATACATTATACTCTGTGCAAGGAATAGATAGGGTTAGGGTTTTAAATTTCAGTTCCGACAACGGAAACAACACCCTTAGTATTACTGCCTTAAAAAACGAATATTTAAGTGCAGGAACTATAGATATACAATCTGAGACGAGGTAAGAGATGGCATTTTCAATTGTTAGAATAACTAATTTTACTGTTTCTAATATCAATATTCTTTTCAACGAAGATATTGATACGTCGGTTGGTATAGATAATGTTTCATTAACATCGTCTGTAAGCAGTGTTTCTGACCCAGACATAATATCTCTTATTATAGATAACGACAATATTAATTTAACATTCAGTCCTCTTTTCCCTAATATAAAATATTTTCTACAATTTTCTAGCACGCCCTCTGTTTTGTTTAGAGCTACTAGCGGAGAAGTTATAACAGAGGATGGGAACAGAAACGCTATTTTCATTGTTAGTCCGGGAGAAATCTCTGACAACATTAGAGAATCTATGATGGATGACTTGTCTCCAACGGTGTACGAAACAAGCGAACCAACCTTGATAAGAGATTTGGTGTCTGGGATGTCCAGCCAGTTTCATAAATTATCAGACTCAGCAGAAATAGCTCGTTCTGGAAATTATCTATCTGTTTTAGTTACAGATGAATTGGTTACGCGCGGGGACGGCCCCACAGATAAGTTGTCCAAACAGGGCGCTTTTGAAATTTTAAAGGTGTCTCCTACCATATCAGGGTCAAGCAGGCCGGGGTTTTTAGAGTTTGGGTTTTCCAGAAAACAATTTTTTGATTCGCGAGATGGGATTTATTTAAATCCTATTATAGAAACTTTGACGTCAGATCCTATTAGTTTGCAAGCAGAAGATGTTGTTAATGAAACTGTAACAGACGATATTAATCTAAACAATCATTTTTCTGGATTAAAAATTAAACTAGAAAATAAAAATGTAATGCAAGTAATATCTGTTGCTCTTGTAAGAAATAGTTCTTACACAGAATATAATATTTCCGCCTATGGATATACTTTGTTAGATAACAGATATGACACGCTTCTGGCCGGAATTAATGTTAACTTAAACAGCAATGAGGTGGAGTTGTCATCAAAATCTATAACAGGGGGCGCTGGCGGTTTTATTATTCCAGAAGCCGGAGATCAGATAAAAATTTCTTATGTTTACAAAAACCTTGGAAGAAATATAACATCTGGCAGTGTTTCTTTAACCACCACTAAAACTATTGCTCGAGAAATATGTCCCGCAATCACAAATAGATATTCTACTCTTAATGCCCCGATTATAAATAATTTTGACGAAATTTCTACCGCTGGTGGGGTTACCTTTTTGTGCACGCAGTCTACGTCGTCATTAGATGCCTTTATATCAAACCATCCGGCCTTTAACAGAGAAATAAAATTTGATATTTCCAGGCTTCCGTCTAGGCCGGGAGAGTTTAGTGTCAATTATAATACCGGAGAGATAAATGTATTTGGTGAAGACCAGAATAATGATGGAACCGGTGTTGCACCTCCAGCAATAAATTACTTGTACAGAAAAATATTTTTAGAGAATTTGGATTTTGTTTTTGATGGTGACACTAGCGAACTAGCAATAAACTCTACCAGAAATATATCTGGCATCGAGGCCAAGATATCTTTTGAATTTGAAGATGTTTTCGCTGACGGGAGTGATTTTGTCGCTTTGTCTCATATAGAATCTTTAAATGAAAGAGTTGAAAACAGATTAGTTTCTGATTTCATGCTAAGCACAAAGAAATATCCGATAACAAATGTTTTTAGAATATTTAATGAAACTACCGGAGAAGTATACAATATAACTAGATTTAATGACTCTACGGTTACTTTTTCAGGAAGACGTGCGCCTAGACAAATTGATGTTAAGAGAGAAAAAGCTTATTTTGACTCTGTGTCGCAAGAAGTTCTTTTAGTATCTGATGAACTAACAAACACCACAAACCTTAGAGTTTTTAAAATTAGTTTATCTAATGGTGGCTTAACAGATGGGCGCGGAAGATTTATTGGGGCCAATTTTAATACATCGGTGATATTTTCCAATAATGATATTTTTGTTAACGAGTTTTTTTACGAAGATAGGATTTATAACGATATTGATACCAATTTAGATAAACTAACATCTGTTGGAGATTATATCGTAGATTATATTAATGGAGTAGTATATGTTTCTGTTTCTTCTGACCAAGATTTGGATATTGGAGAAATAAAATATAAATATAAAAATATAAAAACAAACAAAGAACATATATTAAATGTGTTTGATGTATACAGAAGCTCTAGTTCGTTATCATCTAATATTAAAAATTATAATTTTACAAACATATTGGATGGTACTGTAACGGTTTCTAACCTAGAAGAAGTTGGTCAAAAATTTATTGACGATGACTCCTCTAGACCGCTTATTGTTGGTGTTTCACAGGATGGAAACGATGGAATATTTTCTCTTGGAAGAAATATATTTACATCAAATTCTGCTACTTTTACATCAGATGATGTTGGAAAAATACTAACTGTTGGTTCCAATAACGATTTGCCAATAGATTCTTTTACTGTTACCATGATAGTGAACTCTCACCAGATTATTGTTGATCAGAATTTTACATTAGGAAAGAACGGAGCTCCGTGGAGCTTGGTATATTCTGATCAAGCATCACCAAAAACACTAGTGTTGGATTTTAATGCAATATCTGTTAAAGCTATCTATAAAACTTCTGAATTAGAAACTTTGCCGTTTTCTTCTTTAACAAATTACTTTGATATTAATACAGATTTTATTGAAGACAATATAGTCACTTTAGATGCGTATAATTTATTACAAAATGGCGATTCTGTATTGATAGATTATAATTATGGAGATTTGTTTGTAGATTACGTTTATCTTGGTGACGAAATTTTAGTTTCATATGAATATGGGAATAATAGTTTAAATTGGAGTGTTAGCAGCTCTTTACCTGTCGGCAGCCAGTATTATGTTACATATAAATACGGGGCCCTAAGAGATTCTCTTTTGTCAAATTTTGGCTCGTTAACACAAATACCACAACTTACTACTTTTTCTCTGGATTTAAACAGAGAGACCTACAGGTCTATACTTGGAGGAACCCTTCAGTCTTTTATAACAGGTCCAACAATTCCATCTATAGAGGGTTTGGTTGAGTCGTTCACCGAAGTTAAACCAAATATAAAAGAAAACATAGTTGGGTGGATTTTGGGCGAAAGCAACCTAAATATTAAAGCCCCAACATATAATTCGTCAAAAACTTTTGATTTTGGAAAATTCAATCAAGGTCTCAGAGTGTCTGACAATCAATATGTAGAAGTTCAGGCGCCATCTCATTTAAAAATTAACGAAGGAACTATTGAAACATGGATAAGGCCATCTTGGAATGGAATTGAAAATGATTCAACATTAACTTTTGATTTATCAATGGATGGGTATTCGGATGCTTCAAATATATATATTGGGTTTTTAGGGGAAAATCCGAGCACAAATCCGTTTACATTAAAGATTGATTCTAATAATATATTTGAATTAAATTTCCCATCCGAAATGAGTGACAAAACCGGGTTTTTTATATGGTTTGATGGCGTCAGCGGGTTATGGCAAATAAGATGGAGACAAAATCCGGCAGAATCTCATGTCTTTTCTGGAACCATATCTACTACTGGAGAGTTTTTTAACATATCTGTTCCTGTTGAAAACTCAAGCAACATCAATGAAGTAACGGATGTGATTACTAGTACGGAAAAAGAAATAAATTTTAATGCATCTATAGATGGATATGATGTGGCAACAGATGATTATGGGCTGTCTATTGACGGAGTTTCTTTTTCGTCTGGTGACTCTCATTACATTTTTGATATGGCCCATGGGCAATCCTCTAATAGAATGTCATTATTTAAAGATGGAAAAGGATTTATTAATTTCAGAGTGTTTGATAACAAATCTCTATTCGGATTAAGCTCTGGTTTTTATAATTTATCTTCTGATGTTTCTGATTGGTTGTCTGAACAACTACACCATATTGCCGTATCTTGGAAATTCAACTCTCCTGATGAGAAAGATGAGATGCACCTGTTTATAGATGGGTTTGAGGCTCCAAATTTATTTAAATATGGAGGAAAACCAGATTTTGTAAATGATTCGTCTATGTTTGGAGATGTTGCCGAAGAGATTTTATCCGCATCTGCGCCAAAATCTATAGTTGGCGGTTTCGACGGATTCTCCACTGCTGGATCAAATATATTTTCATCACTAGGAAGTGATTTTGTGGCATCTGGTATTAGCGTGGGGGATTTATTATACATATTAGATGAAACTCCTGACGGAACAGAGTTTCCAAATGAAGGAGACCCTTATACTATTACCGGTGTTGGAGAGCATTCAGTCGAGGTAAGCTCTAGCTTATCTCTATCTCTCGGAAATATACATTTCAGTATAAACCAATACAGTGTCAGTGTGGACACACCAATTGATATTCAAAGATTTGTGGTTGTAAAACAGGATGCCTATGGTAATGAAACAGAGATTAATGGACTTAACTCTGATTCTCCTGACTATTCTATTTTGTCTGGTTCAAATTTTTCTTACACTATTTATTTAAATAATAATATTGATGAAGGAAGCAGGGTTGTTTTAAAAACATTAGGTTTAATATTTAAGAGATTTTTAGACAAAATCTATGTATATGGTGGAGGTTATGACACTATTAGAACCAACTCTAGTCCACCAACAGACCTGAGCGATGTCAAAATAACAGAAATAATATTAGACGGATATAATATAAGCGTAGACAATGATTTTGTGATAAGCGGGCCAAATATGGAGAGGTTTCTTAATATATATTGCCAACCAAGCAATAATACACGAGGAAGAACCTTGGCGATTACTCTTTTGGGAGAAAATATAGATTATGGTGTTGGGCCAAATCAAGTTATTATAAGCGGAACAACTTATTCTGGTGCCACAACCGAAACTATAAATTTTAGTGAAAATGGAACACAATATACTGACGAATATTGGACATCAATTAGCAACGTGTTTGTTGGCGTGACGCCAACAAATGATGTTATTGCGGACACATCATTGTCTGCCGGTGTGATAGAAATAAGAGAGAAGGACTCAATAACAGTGTCTAACAATTCTGGAGATTGCGCGGAAGTTTCTCAATATTCTAATGGTATTTTTAGACTAGAAATATATGGTAGTGCCGGACAGCCTTTTGTTTTAAATGGATGCTTGTATGAAATAGATTACACATCATATCTTAAAATAAATATAGACAGTCTTCCAGAAATGTTTTATATTGGAAGTGATTTTGCTGGACAAAACATATTAAATTCGGTTATTGATGAGTTTAGAATCTTAGATTACATGTCAACAGATACTAGAGTTGGGGAGTCTCTAGGAAGCTTACCAAGAACAATAACTACTGATTTTATGTATAATTTTGCATTTACTGAAGATAATAATACTTTACTGCTTATGCATTTTGATGGCAGCGGAGACGACTCTTCTAAATTTATTGATAAATTCAATTCTGGGTTTGAGGTGGCGCAAAGCGTTAATGATTCTTTTGATAAAGGAATTAAATTGGCGAACAATAGGCCGTATATTATAGATAATGCGGGATTTATATTTAACAATAATGAGGGTTCTTTAGAATTTTGGATGAGTCCGCTAGAAGATATGAATAACAACCCAAATTATCATTATTATTTTGATGCATCTTCCATTGTTCAAGATGTTTCCGAATCAATAACAGCTACAACTGTCACGTCTAATCAAAAAATTAGAACCATTGATAGCGTTAGGCTTGTTAGCGACACATATAATTCTGGAATAAATTATTTTGTCGGGGGACGCGTTTCTAATATTGATGGTAAAACTATTACTCTAGGAATACCGCTTCCGGCCCAAAACATTGGTGTGAAAATCACATATGTTCCAATGAGTAACAATGGCGACAGAGTTAGTGTTTTTGCTGACGAATTTGGGTTTATAAATTTTTATATAAAAGCAAGTAATATAGAATATTTATTAAGCTCTTATGTAAATTGGAACAGACACACGTGGCATAGAATTATGGTAATGTGGAAGACTAATTCTGAGAATAATTTGGACAGAATGAGATTATTCGTTGACGGCAGCGAAAGTGGGACAATCAAATATGGAACAGGTTTATTGTACGGAAATGGTGTTATTTATGGTCAAGCGGAAATTAGAGCAGGAACAGATAGATTTTTGGTGGACAATATAGATTTAACAGATACATTTTCACAAATTTATACTGGAACAGATGTGTTTTCTGCAAACGGCGCAAATGCAATTTTAGATAATATTAGGTTTTCTGATATACAAAGATTGCAGTTGATTAGAACAACGACAACGGACATTATAGATGCAGGATTTCAGCAAAATACGGATTTTGCAATTCCTACAGTTGGTGATTTAAATACTACAGCGTTGTATAATTTTGATTCTATTCCTTTTGAGATCACTAGTGCAACAACATTAGTGAATCCAAAAAATGGGATTTTTAAATTTGAGGTAGAGGTTATAGATTCTTTAGACAAAGTTATAGGAAATCCTGATTTAGAAAATCTATTAATAACACTGATTAATGTTATAAAGCCTGCCTCATGTACAGCGATTATCAAGTTTAGAAAATAAAAGTATATTTTCAAAAGATATGTTAAAGTTTTAATAACATTTGGAAGTATATATTAAATATGTGGGAAGGATTAATATGTTTCCTGTTGGGGTGTTCATAATGAACATTATCACGTGGTTTATAGAATTTGTCAAGTAAAAAAGGAGAGAAAAATGGTTTCTAGAAATTCTTGGTTTGATGGGCAACAAGTAAGCGATGTTGATTTAAATACCGAACAAGATGCGTGGCTTGCTGGCACAACAAACGCTGTTAATATATCTGTTGGGAGTGGTGTTGAAAAAGAATTCGCCGTCCAACGAACGTTGTTTGATTCTGACAGCGTCCCTGTGTCAATAACATCATTGATGCAAACGCCCGCTTTCGACGGATGTCCAATTTTTCAAACAGATGTGTACGGTCTTCCTGTTTTTATTCAGCCATCAGATGCGTCGGGCGGAAACCAACTAGAAGTAATTTTAACAGGATCTGGTCTGTTTGGGTCAGCCACTGTAAAAATATATATATTCGGAAAAATATTCGGTGGGTTGTTTTCCTATGAGGTTTTGACTTTTGTTAAAAACGAATCTCAAACTACGCAAAAATATTTTACAGAAATTATTTCTATTATGACGCAAGATTTTATGGGAAATCAAAATGATATCGTTACCGGAACCCCCTGTAGGGTTGCGGGCGGAAGAATACAAATTTTAGAAACTGTTTCCATGACCGTTGTGAGAGACGCTGTAATGGCAGAGCAATCAGCGGAACCCAACATGGATTTTGTGGATTTTAAACCCGCAAATGTTTCTAAAAATTTAAACCAAGTGCTGGAAGAAATTGCGGCAGTAGACAGTCTAGACGTCAATGATTTGCAGATTAATGTTACGGCCACTGGTACCAGAAAACTGCTGCCAAGCGTTGGCGGGGTTATCGTGGGCCAAAAATTTAAAGCAACAACTGGCAATATACAAAAAGTATCTACACTGTTGTCTGTTGAAGACGACGCGGTATATGGGTTTAGTTGGTCTGGAAGCATAGTTTTGGGCATAAGACAATTGCAGTCTACAGTAACGTGTCAAACAGATATTGTTCCAGGAACATCAATTGAATTTGATCCATATCCAGTATCTTTAGCGGAAATATCTTTTACGCAAAATGATTTGGAAAATCTTGGTGTTATATTAACAGATGTTCCGCAGGTGGTAGACTTTGTTTTTGCAACTTCAACCATAGCAAATTCTTCTACATCAACGGGAATAGAGACAGATAAATTCTATATGGTTACTGTTAGTAGATCCGGTGATATTAGAGAAGGAACTATTGTTCTCGAAGAGGCGTCAAACATAACAGCAGACACTTCTTCTATGCGTTTGTCAGTGTTTTCTCAAAACACGTGGACGGATGTTGTAGGAAGCAATTTGTGGTTTAAAGTATACACCAGCGCGGCAAGAGTAACAAGCGGAACAGCCTATGATAATGGGATACAGATAGTTTCACCAAAGATAGAATTAAACAGTGAAACGGGAGTTGAAGAATCACATAATGAAAATCATCATAGTTTGTTGAGTACATCTTATACTACTGACAATTATGTTATAGTTCAGGCGTCTAACAATTTTACAACATCAGTTCCCCATCCGGCCACGGGAAATCCGATTTTTACCAGAGTTGAGGATGTTCCGGATATATCTGTTGTGTCGAAAACAAGTCTAAACACTCTTATAGATGCCGGGAACGACACAATAATTTTAGGAAACATAAAAGATGATAATCGTACAGCAAAAAACAATATTGTATTATCCGGACAAACAATTTATCCAGGACTGGCAGGAGCATCAACTTTTACTATAATAAATCCTCCGCAAGAAATATTATCAAATAATTTAGTCGGGTCTATTTTAACCCCAAATATAAACCTTTCCGCTCTCAAGTATAGAATAATATACTCTGAAATATTTGATGATAAATACGGAGATGTTAATGGTGATGGGATAATTAATGACAGTGATGTTACAGCAAACTTAATGTTAGACGGGTACTCTTTATCTATATTTCCTGATGACCAACTAGATGCCATTGTTGATGGATATATATCTATGGCAGAAATTATAAGGGCTGATGTTAGTGGAAACGGGACTGTAAGCCTAGCGGATGCCGTTTTAATACAGCAGTATATAAATCTTGGAACACCGTTTCCTGTTGGAAATACGTTTAAACGAATAGAGTTGACTGTTGAAAGCACATTTGATCCACTAAATACTTCTGTGGACATTGTGGGAAATGATCCTTTGTTTAACACGGTTGTTCTTGAAGAGTTTCAGGCGCTCACATATCAAATAAAGATTGTTTCAACATGGAATCCGGAAAATATAGTAAT
>Ga0315284_10002961_pt1 | contig 24203 bp, 24 predicted proteins | sample YL17G09_16_MG_FD_203696 | JGI IMG/M metagenome (GOLD analysis project Ga0315284, IMG submission 203696) | Sediment microbial communities from Yellowstone Lake, YNP, Wyoming, USA - YL17G09_16 | ecosystem: Environmental > Aquatic > Freshwater > Lake > Sediment | place: USA: Wyoming | collected...
CCTTGGCGCTTTGGGCCCGGGCCAGGACGACCTTCCAGAGCCGCAGGAGGTAGTTCATGTCGCGCTGGAGGTCGCGTTTGCCCCGGTCCTGGCCGGCGGTCCGGATGATCAGGCCCAGGTCTTTCGGGGGGTTGAGGCTGCCGAGGAGGTCGCGCAGTTCCTTGCGGAGGGCCTCGTCCTCGATCTTGCGGGAGACGCCGACCCGCGAGAGGCCGGGCATGAGCACCAGGTACCGGCCCGGGAGACTCAGAAAGGTCGTCAGGCTGGGGCCCTTGGTGCCGATGCCCTCCTTGGCGATCTGGACGAGGACCTCGTCGCCGGGCTTGAGGATTTCCTGGATGGTCTGCTTGCTGCGCCGGCCCTTGCCCGCCGGCTGGGCGTCGCGGACGCGTTTCGGCCAGGCGCTCGGGATCACGTCGCTCGCGTGGAGAAATCCGTTGCGGGGCATGCCGACGTCGACGAACGCCGCCTGGATGCTCGGCTCGACGTTGTTGACGCGCCCCTTGTAGATGTTTCCGACGTGCCGCTCGGCGCTCGTCCGTTCCAGGTACAGTTCTTCGAGTTCGCCGTCCTCGACGACGGCGATGCGGCACTCCTCGCCTTCGACGACGTTGATCAGCATCTCTCTGGCCATGGTGACGATGTCCTTTGCTCCTGCTCGATCCCCAACGTACGCCGTTGCTGTGCGGCGCCGAAACCGTCGAGGCCGAAACCGGATGACACGTCAGGACCGAATGACGAGTCCCGAATGACGAATCAGGTCCGAAATCCGAATGACGAAGGTGTTGCACGCGGACCTTTCGCCATGGGTCATTCGGATCTCGTCATTCATTCGGAACTCAGATTTCGGATCTCGTCATTGTTCAATTCCTCTTTTCGTCCGCCGTGGGCCCGTCTCGGTCCGCCGAGACGGCCACCGGCAGCGGACGTTTCATCCCAGGCGGATCTCGGTTCGCCGGATCTCGGCGCGGGCGACGGCCTGGTCGTCCACGCCGAGGAGCCGAAGCACTTCATCGGGCCTTGCGGTGCCCGCGGGCCCGGTGCGAAGGACCATGCGGACCTCGTTGCCGGCGGCCTCCAGCGACTCGATGAACGGCCGCGCGTCCAGGTGCTTGTCGCCCTTCGGCCTGTGCCGGACGACCGGCGCCTCGGCCATCGCGAGGACCCGGCCGACGCGCTTCGGCAGGTCCGGCGGCGGGTCCGAGAGCCGCGCCACGTAGACCACGGCCGCAGGGTGGGCCTTGTCGGACGGCCGGACCAGTTCGAGCCGTTCGAGGTCGATGCCCGACGGGACCTGCCGGCGCAATCGCTCGAGGACGGCGTCGGGATTGACCCAATCGGCGAGTTCGAACTCCAGGATCTCCGCCTCCGAGGCGACGCCTACGCTTCGCGGTTCCACGAGCGACATCTTCGGCCGCGGGTTGAACCCCTGGCTCATCCGCATCGGCAACTCGGCCCGCCGCAGCGCCCGCTCCCACAGCCGGATCGTGTCATGATGGCTCAGGTACCGCATGTCTCCATCTATGCGAAACCAGAGACGTAGTCGTTGGCGGAACATGCGGCCCCTTCAGCGATGAGCCATCGGCGATCCGTCCGGGCCGCACGCTGCCCGTGCAGCGCGCGGCCGGGCTCCGGGACGAGCGGCGGCTCGAAGGCCCCATAGGAGTGCCAGTCCCAGCCGGTCGGCCCGAGTCGGAGTTTCGACTGGTTGACGGCCCAGTCCCACGGGATTTCGGCCCCCGGTATAGGCGGACATGCGGCCCAGGACGGCCGCCAGGGTGCTCTCGGCGCCCTCCTGGCGCTTTGCTGCGTCCGGGGCGATCAGGCTGAAGTGGCCGGGGCAGACGGCGCTGACTTCGACGGGCACTCCGGCGATGGCCTTCTTGAGCTCGTCGGCGCGGCCGGCGAGATTGCCCGCGCCGAGTTCGATGCCGCTGGCGCCCCATTCGGCCAGGCGGTCCACCTTTTCCTTGAAGGCCTTGCCCGGGATGCGGCCTTCCCGGCTGCCGAGTTTCAGTGCGGCTTCCTGCTTCGGCGCTTTTGGCGGTTCGGCCATGGCGTTCGGCCCTTTCAAACAGTACCCCGCGACGGCCCTGCGCCGGCCATGGCCCCCTTGAGGAATCTGCGGCGATCCATGGTTTCTACCTTTTGTGCCCTATCGTATGCTACGCCTCGCAAACGCCCGGGCACGGCGTTGCCCAGGGCTAGGGGAACATCTCCGGCAGCAGCCGCCGGACGATCTCCAGGAGGTACGCGTCAACCTCGCGGTCGGAGTCAAACCGGAAGACCTTGTCGACGACTTCGCGGGCCTGCTCCAGGGTGACGCTCCGGATGACCTTCTTGATCTCCAGGAGCGTGGCCGGGCTGACGCTCAGGACGTCGATCCCGAGCCCCAGGAGCACCAGCGTGTACATCGGCTCGCCGGCCATCTCGCCGCACACCGCGACCTCGACCTTGTTCTCGGCGTCCGCGGCGGCCTGGACCACCTCGCGGATCAGGCGCAGCACCGCCGGATGCCCGGGGGTGTAGTATTGGGCCACACGCTCGTTCGAGCGGTCCACGGCCAGGGTGTACTGGATGAGGTCGTTGGTGCCGATGCTGAAGAAGTCGCACTCGGCCGCGAAGTTCTTTGCCATCAGGGCGGCGCTGGGGACCTCGATCATGACCCCCACCTTCATGTCGCGGTCGTAGGGTATCCCTTCCTCATCGAGGTCCTCGCGGACGTCGTTCAGGATCATGCGGGCCTGGCGGAGTTCCTTGAGGTTCGTGACCAGGGGGAACATCAGGCGCGTGGGCCCCAGGGCGCTGGCCCGCAGGATCGCGCGCAACTGGGTCCGGAACAGCCCCACATGCTGGAGGCTGAAGCGGATGCTGCGGAACCCCAGGAACGGGTTCCGCTCCTCGTAGTCGCCCGAGAGGTGGGTGAACTTGTCGGCCCCGAGGTCGCAGGTCCGGATCGTGATCGGCAGGCCCCCCAGCGCCTGGATCGCCTCGGCGTACGCCTGGTAGTGGTCCTCCTCGGGAGGGTCGCTGTCGCGGTCCAGGTACAGGAACTCCGTGCGGTAGAGGCCGATGCCGGTGGCGCCCCGCGCCAGGCAGAGCTCGACTTCCTGCGGGAACTCGATGTTGCCCCACAGCTGGACTTCGTGGTCGTCCTTCGTCACGGCCGGCAGGTCCTTGAGGTGGCCGAGTTCCTCCTCCATGCGGTGGAACCGCCGCTCGGACTGGCGGAACCGCTCGATGCTCTGCTCGTCCGGGTTGATGATCACCAGGCCGCGGTTGCCGTCCACGATGACCGGGTCGCCCCCCGAGACGTCGGCGGTGATGGTCTTGAGACCGACGACGGCCGGGATCCCCATCGCCCGGGCCACGATGGTCGTGTGGCTGGTGCGGCCGCCGATGTCCGTGGCAAAGGCCAGAACCTTCGAGGGGTCCAGGGCCGCCGTCTGGCTCGGCGTCAGGTCGTGCGCGATGACGATGACCGGCTCGGAGAGTTGGTGGAGGCCCTCGCGCTTGGCGCCGATCAGGTTCCTCAGGAGCCGTTTCTCGACGTCGTAGACATCGACGACGCGTTCGGCCATGTAGCGGTTGGGCAGGTTGAGGAATTTCCTGGCGTATCCGCGAAGGACGGTCGCCACCGCGTACTCGGGGGCGTAGCGTTCGCGGTGGACGAGTTCGCGGACCTCTTCGATGAGGCGGCTATCGGTCAGGAGGGCGTCCTGGACGTCGAAGATAGCGCCGAGTTTTTCGCCGATGTCCTGGCTGACGCGCTCGCGGAGTTGTCGGACCTCGGCCTTGGCGAGTTCGACCGCCCCCTCGAAGCGCGCCCATTCCGCGTCCGCCTCGGCCGGCTCGATGCTCCGGCGGGGGATTCGGAACTGCTCGCTGTCCAGGACGATGGCCGGGGCGATCGCCAGCCCCGGCGAGACCGCAATGCCTCTGCGGATTTCCATTTCAAGTAGTTTCGATTTTGGATTGGTGATTTTGGATTGGGCGCCGGCGCCCCTGCGCCAATCCGAAATCCAAAATCCAAAATCCGGCCTGTGGCAAAGTCGCCGCCGTCACGGCTCGTCGTACCTCAATTTGGCCACCTCCGCCAGGGCGTCGAGGCACGCCTCGGCGTCCTCGCCTTCGGCCTCGATCCGGAGGATCGCGCCGCAGAGGGCGTCACCCGCCAGTTCCAGCACGTCCATCACGCTTTTGCCGTTGGCCTCCTTGTCGCCGACCCGGACGGTTACCGTGCACAGGTACCGGTTGGCGGTCTTGACGAACTCCGCCGCCGGCCGCATGTGCAGCCCCTGGGGGTTGACGATTTGGACGTGGCGTATGGGCACGCTTTCGGGTCTCTAAAGTCGCGGCTTGCCGCCGCGCACGGTTAAGCGGCAAGCCGCGCCGCTTGCGGCCCGCCAGGGCGGGCCGGCGGCGCTTGCCGGCCGGGACGCTCGCACGGCGTCAATCCAGTTCTTCATCGGCCTCGCGCAGCAGGTCGACGAGTTCTTCGCGCGTGGTCGCCTGGCACATGAATCGGCGGAGGTTGTCGTTCTTGATGCTCCGGAAAATATGCTCCATGGCCTTCAGGTGGGGCTCCGGGCAGTCCGGGTTCGACACCAGCAGGAAGAACAACTGGACCGGCTGGCCGTCGAGGGCCTTGAAGTCGAGGCCCCTCCGGCTGCGGGCGACCGTCCCAACGACCCCTTCGACGTTCTCGTGCTTGGCGTGCGGTATCGCGACGCTGCCACCGAACCCGGTCGTGCCTTTCTTCTCGCGGCGCATGACGGCGTCGACGAACTTGCTGCGGTCCTTCTTGCCGATCGCTCCTGCCGCCGCCAGCGCATCGAACATCTCCTCGACGGCCCCGCGGGCCGTCGTCGCCTTCAGGTCGGGCAGGATCGCATCCACACAGATGAAATCTAAAAGACGCATGGTTCTCCGGTTCCTATTGCCCCCCGATGACGGTCGGCTAGTGGGGGTTCGGCCCGCGGCCCTTGCGGTCTCGCACCTGGTCTTTATGGTGGACCAATTGCCGCTCGAGTTTGTCCACGGCCGCGTCAACCGACGCGTGCATGTCCTCGCTGCACGCCTCGGCGACGAGGTCGCGGGAGTGTTCGATCTCGGCGATGATCTCGCAGCACGAGCCGTCGCCGCGCACGTCCAGCACGACGCGAATCCGCTGGATCAGGTTGAAATACTTGAGGAGCCGCTCCACCTTCTTCTGGGCATACTCCTTAAACGGCTCAACCACTGGGCCGTGCCGCGAGGAAATCTCGATCTCCAACAGCCACCTCCGGCGGCCGTACGGCCGCAGAGCAGGTGAGCAGATGAACAGGAGAGCAGGAGAAGCAGCGCTGGCGCCGAGCCAGCGGCTATGCGTTCAGGCCAATGCCCGGATCACCTGCGGTCTCCTGGTCACCTGTTCTCCTGCTCCAGTTGTTTTTTGTGCGCCCATGCGGCGGCGCCGCCGCAGAGCAGGCAAGGTTGACTCAGCGTCGCGAGTCTAACACCGCCCCGGGGCGAAGTCAACGGTCAGAAAAACTCCGCCTCAAGGGCCTTGCCGGCGCAGCCGAATCGGCCGGCGGGTGGCACGGGGCGCCCCTCGCCGGGGTCCGGGCCCCCCGGCTCGCTCGCCCTTTCACCTGCCGCCAGGGGGCGGTACAATGTCGCCCGCCCATGCTCACCCTCATCAACACCAACCGGATGACCCCGCCGATCGGGCCCATCGGCTTGGACTACGTCGGCTGTGCTGCCCGGCAGGCGGGCCGCCAAGTCGCCCTGGTGGACCTCGGCCTTGCGGCCGACCCCGAGGCGGCGCTGCGGGCCCACTTTGCCGGCCCGAGGCCGCGCCTGGTGGGCCTCTCGTTCCGGAACATTGACGACTGCTTCTGGCCGAGCGGCGAGTCGTTCGTGCCGGGCCTTGCCGAGACGGTCCGAAAGGTGCGCGGCCTGACGGACGCCCCGATCGTCGTCGGCGGCGTCGGCTTTTCGATCCTCGCGGAGAGCCTCCTGGAGGCCTGCGGCGCCGACTTCGGCATCCGCGGCGACGGTGAGGCCGCGACGGTTGCGCTGCTTTCGGAACTCGACGGCCGCCGCCGGTTCGAGCGCGTGCCGGGCCTCCTTTGGCGCGAGGACGGGCACGTCCGGTCGAACCCGCCCGCCTGGCCCGAGTCGCTTGCGATCCCCGCACGCCGCGACCTCGTGGACAACCGCGCCTACTTCGAGCGCGGCGGGCAGGGCGGCGTCGAGACCAAGCGCGGATGCGCGCGGCGGTGCGTCTACTGCGCCGACCCGCTCGCCAAGGGGCGCACGGCACGCACCCGATCGCCGGCCGAGGTTGCCGACGAGTTGGAGGCTCTCCTGGCGCAGGGTGTCGACGTCCTGCACCTGTGCGACTCGGAGTTCAACCTCCCGCCCGAACACGCCCGGGCCGTCTGCGACGAACTCCTCGGGCGCGGCCTCGGCCGGCGCGCCCGCTGGTACACGTACATGGCGGTCGTTCCGTTCGATGCCGACCTGGCCGACCGGATGGCGCGGGCCGGCTGCGTCGGCATCAACTTCACCGGCGATTCCGCCTCCGAGGCCATGCTCCGCGCCTACGGCCAGCCCCACCGCCCGGAGGACCTCCGGGCGGCCGTCGTTCTTTCGCGCGAGCGCGGCATGGCGGTGATGATCGACCTCCTCTTGGGCGGGCCGGGCGAGACGCCCGAGACCGTGGCCGAGACGGTCGGCTTCATGAAAGAGATCGGGCCGGACTGCGTCGGCGCCGCCCTGGGCCTTCGCATTTGTCCCGGGACGACGATTGCCGCGCGCATCGCCGCGGAAGGGCCGATGGAGGCCAATCCCGCGGTCCGGCGCCGGTACGACGGGCCGATCGATCTGGTGCGGCCGACGTTCTACATCTCGCGGGCGCTGGGCGCGCGGCCGGCCCGGCTCGTCAAGGACCTCGTGGCGGGTGACGAGCGGTTCTTCGAGCCTACCGAGGAGGCGCCCGGCGACGCCGATTCCACCGACCACAACTACAACGACAACCGGGAACTCGTGGCAGCCATCGCCGCGGGCGCCCGCGGGGCCTACTGGCACATTCTCAGGCGGCTTCGGGATGGCGTTTGACCGGCGGTCGCGCGGCAGGTATGCTTAAATGGGAGAGCCGCACGCATGCTACTCTGCGAAGCAGCGATGCCACTTCGCTGCGAAGCACGAGCCAACCCAGGGAGGAAGCACCATGAAGGACATGAAAGACGTGAAGGCCGAGATCGGCAAGGCGCGCGAAGCGGTCCGCGAAGTCCTCAATGAGTTTGTGCCCGCCAGGGACCACGCCGTCGGCGCAGGCAAGGAACTGCTCCTGGCGATGCGCGAAGTCATCGACGCCCAGGTCCGGCTCATCGAGAAGAGCCAGGCCAAGGGCAGCAAGAAAGCGTGTTGCCCGCCGCCCGCTGCCAAGAAGCAGGGCGCCAATCGCAAGAGTTGAACGGCCTGAACGGCGCGACGCAAGTCCCATGGAGTTTTTGTGCGCCCTGCACGGGCCGCAAGATGCCGATCCCACGCGCGGTAGTTCAGGAGAACCACCGCGCACGGTTTATCCCCGGTCCTCGCGCCGGGCTGACGGGCGTCACTTCTGCATCTTGTCGACCATCCGAAGGACCTCCGCGGCGAGGTCTTCCTTCGTCACGTCCTTGAGGCGTCCGGCCTTGCCGGCGGCGTCGATGAGGATGGCGTCCTGGCGGTCGGCGCCGATGGCGCCGGGGGAGTTTGCGACCACCAGGTCGAGGCTCTTGGCCTTAAGTTTCGCCCGGGCGCGGCGCTCGAGGTCTTCCGATTCGAGGCAGAATCCCACCAGGACCTGGGCCGTACGGCGCTCGGCCATGGCGGCCAGGATGTCGGGCGTCTGCTCAAGTTCGAGGACCAGCGGACCCGCGCCCTTCTTGATCTTCTCGGTGCGGCGCGACGCCAGGCGGAAGTCGCACACCGCCGCCGCCGCAATGAGAACGTCGCAGGCGTCGAACCGTGCCGCGACCGCGTCGAACATCTCCTGGGTGCTCGTGACATGCACGAGTTCGTCCACCGCCGGCGGCGCGGCAGGGCAGGGGCCGAGGACCAGGGCGACGGCGTGGCCGGCGGCCTTGGCCCGGGCCGCCAGCGCGCAGCCGATCCGCCCGCTCGAAGCGTTCGAGAGGAACCGCACGGGATCGAGGTATTCGCGGGTGGGTCCCGCAGTGATCAGGAACCGCATATACACCTCAATGACGAAATCCGAAGTCCGAATACCGAATGAAACCCGAGGGCCGAATTCCGAAGAGGCTCAGCCCGTCTTGCGGAAAATGGCCGAGAAGATCAGGTTCAACTCCTTGCTTTCCTGCCATAGGGTCCGGGCTGTCGGTTTGAGGCCCGGATTGGCCGCCACCAGCATTCGCAGCCAGTGTTTGGTTTCTCGGGATTCCTTCCGGCACAAAGCGATCTTGTGATGAAAGTCCTTCTTTGATTCAGAGTCGTCGGCTTCGCAATAGTTGGCGCCGACGCTTGTCGCGGACCGGACCACCTGAGAAATGAGGGGAGTGTTCACGGCACTTGCGGGCACGGATTTGCAGAATGCGATGACAGCCTCGCCCAACCGGGCAGTGCGTTGCTCGAGGTCCTGCCAGGTGTGCTCGCTCCCCTTCGTCACTGCCGTTTCGTCATTCTCTCGGGACTCGGATCTCGTCATTCGTCATTCCACGGGGCGTTGCCGAAGACGGGTGCGTTACTTCCTAGACGTCGCCCTCCAGCGCCCGGACGATTTCCGCCAGGATTGCCTCCGGTTCGGCCATGCGGCCGGGGCCCTCGGTGCCGCACGCCAAGTATCCTTCCTCGGGCCCGACCATCTGCACGCCGCGCGACCGCAGCGTCTCGACGTTCGCCTGGACGGCTGGGTGCTGCCACATCGCCACGTTCATGGCCGGCGCGAGGAGGAGCGGCGCCTTGACGGCCAGGAGGACGGTTGAGACGAGGTCGTCGGCGATGCCAGAGGCCAGTTTGCCGATGAGGTTGGCCGTGGCCGGGGCGACGATGACGGCCTCGGCGCGGTCTGCCAGGGCGATGTGTTCGGCGTGGACGGTCTCGGGCGGGGCCCAGAGGTCGGTGTGGACCGGCCGCCCCGTCAGAGTCTGGAAGGTGAGGGGCCCGACGAATCGCATGGCGTGGTCGGTCATCATGACCGAGACGCGCGCCTGGGCCTGGACGAGTCGCGAGACGAGAACGGCGGTCTTGTAGGCGGCGATGCCGCCGGTCACGCCGACGAGGATTTCGCGGCCTTTGACCTTCGCGAGGTCGGGTTGGCTGAGCGGCACGGTCGTCCTCCCGGGGTTACGCCTCGTCCTCTTCGTCTTGATCTTTTTCCTTGCCCGGCTCCTCGGCCTCGGGGGCGTGGCGGGCCGCGCTCTTCATTTCGAGGGTGACCTTGCCTTCGAGGACCTCCTGGACGACGGCCTCCATCAGGGACTTTCCTCCGCGCTCGACGAGCAGCGGGGCCCCGAACGTGACGTCCACGAGGCGTTTCTGAATGAGGACGGCCAGTTTGAACCGGCCGCCGACCTTGTCCACGATCTCGTCGCTCTTGAGGGCTTCAATCACGTGTGCTTACCTCCGTTCTTGTGTCTGAGATTTCAGATCTCAAATTCTATATCTCAAGCGGTCATCGCCGTATCTGCCCCCGCGCCGGCGAGGGCTTCCCGGCGGACCACGCCTGAACAATGCAGACGACTTCGTCAATAGCGGCCTCGAGGTCGTCGTTGACGACCTCGGCGTCATAGATCTTCGACTCGCGGGCCATGCGGACCTCGTCCTGGGCCTTGGCGAACCGCCGCTCCACCTCTTCCGGCTTCTCCGTGCCGCGCTTCGACAGCCGCCGCTTCAGCGCCGCCGGCCCCGGCGGCAGCAGGAGGATCGCCAGCGCTTCCGGAAACCGCTTCTTGATCTGAATGGCGCCCTGGACGTCGATCTCCAGCAGCGCCTTCTTACCCCGCTGCCGCGCTCGCTCCAGTTCCTCCACCGGCGTGCCGTACATCTGCCCGAAGACCTCGGCATACTCGATGAAGCGTCCTTCGCCGACCCTCTTCTGGAACTCCTCGCGCGAAAGAAAATAGTAGTCAATGCCTTCGCACTCGCCCGGCCGGCGCGAGCGGGTCGTCGCACTGACGCTGATGAGGAGTTCGAGCCGCCGCGCGACCGAGCGGCTGACGGTGGTCTTTCCGGCGCCGCTCGGGCCGGAAAGGACCACGAGGTCCTTTCCCGAGAATTCCGGGGCCCGGCCGGCCTGAGGCGTCGTGCCTTGGTCTGCCATTGCATCCTCTCCCGCGTTACTCGACATTCTGCGATTGCTCGCGAAGCCGGTCAACCCCGACCTTGACCTCGACGGCCTGGCGGGCGATTTCGGCGTCGTTCGCCTTCGAGCCGATCGTGTTGATCTCGCGGTACATCTCCTGGGCGAGGAACTCGCACCGGCGTCCGGCCGGGTCGGGGCTCGACAAGAGGCCGCGGAACTGGTCGGTGTGGCTCGCGAGTCGCGCGAGTTCCTCGTTGATATCGCTCCGCTCCGCCAGGAATGCCACCTCGCGCATCAGCGACGGGTCGTCCGGCGCCAGTTGGATGTCGGCCAGGAGGGATTCGACTCGCGCCGCCAGGCGCTGCCGGACCTCGCCCATGACCTGGGGGGCGCGGGCCTGGATCGCCGCCAGGCGTTCCTCGATCGCGTCGAGGATCGCGGCCAGGTCGCCGGCGGTGGATGCACCCTCGGCGGCGCGCATCCTGTCGAGGCGCTCCAGCGTCTCGGCGACGACCTTCGTGACCCGCTCCTCCAGGCCGACGATGCCCGTTAAGAGCGCCTCCTCGGTGCCGACGACGCCTGGAAGCCCGAGCAGCGCCTCTAGCGCGGGCGGCCGCGCCGCACCGCCTGTCTCCCGGGCCAGCGCCGCCAGGTCCTTCCAGTAGGCCGACAGGACGGCCGCGTTGATCGGCGCCCGAACGGCGGCGCCGCGCGGCTCGACCACGAGGTTCAGGTTGACCGTGCCGCGGCTGAGGTGCTTGCGGACGAGGTTCTCGATCGGCACCTCCAGGCTCGTCAGGCCCTCCGGCAGCCGCTGGCTGACCTTCAAGAAGCGGTTGTTGACCGAGCGGACCTCGACCGCGATGCGGACCTGGTCGTCGGTGGATTCAGCGCGGCCGTAGCCGGTCATGCTTCGGATCACGGCGACCGCTCCTTTCCGCCGGCACCGGGCCGGCTGCCGGGCTTGACGGCCGGGAGCGCCTCGCGGCACAGGGGGCACGTCCGGGCGCCCGGCTCGTAGGTCGGGATGTCGAGTTTCACGAGCGACACCAGCGGCACGCCGAATCCCGGGTCCCGGCCGGCGCTTCGGTCAATGAGCGTCGCGACGGCAACGGGCTCGGCCCCCGCCTCGCGGACGATCTTCATGACCTCAAGGAGGCTGCCCCCGGTCGTCACAACGTCTTCGCACAGGACGACGCGCTCGCCGCTCGACAGGGCGAAGCCGCGGCGAAGGCACATCCGGCCGTCCTGGCGCTCCGTGAAGATGCCGCGCACCCCCATCGCGCGGGCCAGTTCGTACGCGACGATGACGGCGCCGAGCGCCGGTCCGACGACGGCATCCACTTTGGCGCCCTTGAACTTGCGGGCCAGGTCGGCGCAGAGCCGCGCGGCCAGTGGCGGATGCTGGAGCACCAGGGCGCACTGAAGGTACTTCGGGCTGTGGAGGCCGCTCGAAAGGATGAAGTGGCCTTCGAGGAGGGCCCCCGCCCGGCGGAACTCTTCGAGGATGGCGTTACTCGTCGCCGGCATTGTCGGTCCCATCGCCTCCACCGGCGCCGGGAACGAGCGGCGCGTTCTGATCGGTGCCGGGAGGCGCCTCAAACGGCTCGGTCTTCCGCATGAACAGGGCGGTCACGATGGCCAGGAGGAAAAACAGCGCCCCCAGCGCCGCCGTCAGTTTCGTCAGGACGTCGGCCGTCTTGGTGCCGAACGCGCTGTGACCCCCGGGACCGCCGAACGCGCCGGCCAGGCCGCCACCGCGACCCTTCTGGATCAGCACGAGCAGCATCAGCAGCACGCCTGTCAGCAGGAACAACACCATAAACACGATTGCCACGAGTCTTCCTCCCACGGCGAGTGCGGCCGATCGTCCTGGAATTCGAGACGGCCAATCTCAAATCTGAGATTTCAGATTTGAGATTCCAGATCAAACGCCCTTCGCCTTCGCTCCTTCGATGATGATGGTCCGGAACCCGTCGGCCTTGAGGCTCGCCCCGCCGACGAGGGCGCCGTCAATGTCCGGCCTGGCCATCAGGTCGGCGATATTGTCGGGCTTCACGCTGCCACCGTACTGGATACGGACCGCCTGTGCCAGAGGCTTGTCGTACAGGTCGGCGAGCAGCCCGCGGATGAACGCATGGACCTCCTGAGCCTGGTCGGGGGTCGCAGTGCGGCCGGTGCCGATGGCCCAGACCGGCTCGTAAGCGATGACGACCTGGCGGGCCTGGTCCTTGGAGAGCCCTTCAAGGCCGCTCGTGACGTGGCGGCGGACGACGGCCTCGGTCCTTCCGTCCTCGCGCTCCTGGAGGAGTTCGCCGACGCAGAGGATCGGTTGCAAGCCGCACGCGAAGGCCGCCTTGACCTTCCGGGCGACGAGGTCGTCGGATTCGCCGAAGACGTGGCGGCGTTCGCTGTGGCCGAGGATGACGTACCGGCATCCGAGGTCCTTGAGCATGGGTCCGGAGACTTCGCCGGTGAAGGCGCCCTCGGCCTCGAAGTACATGTTCTGACCGCCGACGACCAGGGGGGTGCCCCTGGCGGCGGCAATGACCGCCTCCAGGTACGGCGCCGGCGGGCAGACGCCGACCTCGGCGCCGGGCGCCAGAGCGGCGGCCTTTGCGGTGGCGCTTGCCAGGGCCGTGGCCGAGGCGCGGGTCGTGTTCATCTTCCAGTTGCCGCAGAGGAACGGCTTTCGCATCCGATTTCCTCCATGCGTTACGGCCGCGCTCGCCTTCCGCCGCCGCCCTTCGGGCTATGGCGGACAGGTCGGCTCGCGGCTAAACGTTACAGCACCTTGCCGACGGCGCCGGCGATGATCACGATCTCCGCCATCAGCCTGCGGAAGTCTTCCGGCAGGAGTTGCTGCGGCCCGTCGCTCAGGGCCTTCTCGGGATGGTCGTGGACCTCGACCATGATGCCGTCTGCCCCAGCCGCAACCGCCGCCAGCGCCAGCGGCGGCACGAGGTCCCGCCGGCCCGTGGCGTGGCTCGGATCCACGAGGACCGGCAGGTGCGACACCTTCTGGATGTTCGGCACCGCCGAGATGTCGAGCGTGTACCGGGTGGTGGTCTCGAACCCCCGCACGCCGCGCTCGCACAGCATCACCCGCCGGTTGCCCTCCGAGAGGATGTACTCGGCGGACATCAGGAGTTCCTCGACGGTGGCGGCGGGATTGCGCTTGAGGAGGACCGGCCGGTCGGCGTGGCCGACCTCCGTCAGGAGTCGGAAGTTCTGCATGTTGCGGGCGCCCACCTGGAGGACGTCGGCGTAGCTGGCCACCAGGTCAACGTCGCGGACGTCGAGGACCTCCGTCACGGTCACGAGGCCGGTCTCCTGGCCGATGGCCTTCAGGAGTTTCAGGCCCTCTTCGCCGAGGCCCTGGAAACTGTAGGGGCTGGTGCGCGGCTTGAAGGCGCCGCCCCGGAGGAACCCGGCCCCGGCGTCGGCGACGGCCCGGGCCACGGTGCGGAGTTGCTCTTCGCTCTCGATGCAGCAGGGGCCGGCGATGATCGCCAGGTGCTTGCCGCCGACCTTCCGCGGGCCGATCTTGAGGATGGTGTCCTCGGCGTGGAAATCGCGGCTGGCGAGTTTGTAGGGCTTCATGATCGGCATGACGGACTCGACGCCCGCCAGCCCGGCGAAGAACTCGGGCTTCAGGAGCGTCTCGTCGCCGATGGCGCCGATGATCGTGCGGAACTCGCCGCGCGATAGGTGGGCCTTCAGCCCAAGGTCCTCGATCCGCCGGATGACCCCGTCAACCTGCGCCTCGCCCGCGCCTTGTTGCATCACGATGATCATGAAAAAAGGTTCCTGACGCTTTGTTCAGGACTCGGCGGCCGAGACGGCCACCGGAAACGATCCGAGGACCTCGAGTTGCCGGCAGTGCTGCTGCGATTCGGCCAGGGCCTTGCGGACGATATCGTCGTCGGCGTGGCCTTCGATGTCCACGAAGAAACAGTATTCCCACGTCTTGGACGGCGACGGATGCGACTCGATCTTGGTCATGTTGATGCCGTAGCGGCGGAAGATCTCCAGGACCTCGACCAGCGCCCCGGCCTTGTGAACGGTGCTGAAGAGGAGACACGTCTTGTCGCGGCCGGTGGGCTTGCCGGTCTCGCGGCCGAGAATGAGGAACCGCGTCTGGTTCTGCGGATTGTCCTCGATGGCGGAGGCCAGGATCCGGAGGCCGTACAGTTCGGCCGCCAGGTTCGAGGCGATGGCCGCCGTGCCCTCGACGCGCGATGCCAGCAGCGCCGCCTCGGTCGTCGAGCCGACGGCCACGCGGTCGGCGCGCGGCAGGTTCTGGGTGAGCCACTGGCGGCACTGGTCGAAGACCTGGGCCTTCGAGTAGACCTTCGCGGCCTTCGCCAGGTCGGTCTTCGACAGGAGGTGGTGATGGACCGGCAAGGCCATCTCGGCCCGGATCTTGACGGGCCCCTGGACCCACAGGAAACACTCCATGGTGTCGCGGACAGCGCCGCCGGTCGTGTTCTCGTAGGGGACGATGCCGTAGTCAACCGATGCGCGGGCGACGTTGTCGAAGACGGCGGCGATGTCGCGGACCGGGACGAGTTGGACGCTCCGCCCGAACTTCTCGAGCGCTGCCAGGTGGCTGAAACTGCCCTCCGGGCCGAGGTACGCCACCTTCAGCGCCTTCTCCAGGGCCAGGCTCGCGCTCATCAGTTCCTTCCAGACGGCGACGATCGCCGCCTCTGCCAGCGGCCCCTTGTTCGCCGCCACGACCCGCTCCAGGACCTCCCGCTCGCGCTCCGGGGCATAGACGTCGGTCGTGCCGTTGTCGCGCTTGAGCCGCCCGATCTCGACGGCACAGCGGGCGCGATCGTTCATCAACTCGACGAGTTGGGCGTCGAGCGCGTCGATCCGCTTTCTCAGGTCTTCGAGGGTCATGTCCTGTCCCACGCGGAGCGCCGAAGGGCCTCAAATGCGAAATGCGGAGTGCGGAGTGAAAAGCAGGGCGCCTCCGGCGCTGTTTGGCCGTTTATTCCGCACTCCCCATTCCGCACTCCGCACTTGTCGTACCTTCAGCGCACACTCTCCCCCTCTCTAGAATGCCACAATCTATCCGCCCGGGCCCGAACCGTCAACCCCAAAACAACGAGGGACGAAGGAACACAGGGACGAAGGGACGAAGGATGTAGCGCGCAAAATGACCCATCTGACGCACCTCCTGGCACGAACCGCCTTGAAGGCGTGCAAGCCAACAACAAAGGCGGTCTGCCCGCAGCGCCTCCGTGCCTTCGTCCCTTTGTCCCTGTGTCCCTCTGTTTTTCTGGTTTTTCTAGACCTTCACGCCGATTTCCTTATAGTGCCGCGAACGAAATGTCCGGTGGGGGAAGCGTGAGTTCTCCATTTACAGCGTTCAGCGTGGCCGACGTGGTGGTCGTAGGCGCGGGCCCGGCAGGCCTGACGGCGGCCATTGCGGCGGCCGACCATGGCGCCCAGGTCTACGTCTTCGAGCAGATGGATCGGCCCGCCGCGAAACTCGCCGCCGCCGGCACCGCTCCGCGCTGCCTCACACTCATGGCCGACCGCGAGGCGATCGCGGCCCGGTTCGGCGCCGACGCGCCCTTCGTCCGTCCGGCCCTCGAGGCGATGGACCCGGCCGCCCTCCGGCGGTTCCTCGAAGGGCTCGGCGCTCCGCTGCACTCTCCGGACGGCGTCCACGTCGTGCCGATCGGCGACTCCGGGGCCCCGGTCCAGGCGGCGATCTGGCGGCGGGCAACCGAACTGCTCGGCGTCAGCCTTAGGCTCGGCGCCCGCGTGACCGGGCTTTGCCTCGAAGGCGGCCGGGTCGCCGGCCTCGTGACCGACGCCGGACGCCAGACGGTCTCGCGCGTCATCCTGGCGACGGGCGGGAGGAGTTACCCGACGCTTGGCTCGACGGGCAGCGGCTACGCCCTGGCGGCCCAGGCGGGACACGCCATCATCGATCCGCGGCCGGCCCTCGTTCCGCTTGTCATCGAGGAGGCGTGGGTCCGCGCCTGCGCCGGGACGCGCCTGCCGTCCGCCCGGATCTGGATCGCCCCCCCGGCAGGCTCCCCAAAGGGGTCCAACGGGACAGGGACGGGGCGGGCTCCGCCCGGCCGCACGCCCTCCGCCGCCGAAGGGGAGGTCGCGTTCACCCACACGGGCCTGGCGGGGTCGGCGGCGCTCGACGTCTCCGGCGACGTCGCGCAACTCCTGGCGGCGGAGCCGGCCGTGCCGCTGCGGCTGAACGTCGATGCGGCGATGAGCGCCGACGCCTGGCTCGGCCGGTTCGCCGAGTGGCTCGAGCAGCGAGGCGGCGGGCCAATGGAGGACCTCCTGGCCGAGCACGTGCCGCAGCCGTTCGCGCGGGCGATGGCGGCGGCGTGCGGCATCCCGGCCGGCGCCGCGATCGCCGAGGTCCCCGAGGACACCCGCCGCGCGCTCGCTGCGCTCCTCGTGGCCGCGCCCCTGACGGCCATCGCGACGGAAGGGTTCGCCGCGGCCATGGTGACGCGCGGCGGAATCCGCCTGGACGACGTGGACCCGCAGACCCTCCAGAGCCGCATCGTTCACGGCCTGTACTTCGCCGGCGAGATGCTCGACGTGGACGGCCCGAGCGGCGGGTACAACCTCCAGTGGGCGTTCTCGAGCGGGTGCCTGGCGGGCTGCTCGGCCGGCTCGGCCGACTGAACCGCGGCGCCCGGCGGGGTTGCACGCTCGCACGGCGGGTGGTATGGTGGCCGCCGGACGCGAGGGCAGCAGGTTGAACCTTTTCGGGCCGGCCTTCTCGCTGCACCTGAAGGGGGTTTACCGCTGGATGCGGCAGGCGGCGGCCGACCCCGGCGGCTCGCAGCGCCGCGTTCTCGGGCGGCTCCTTGCGCGGGCCCGAACCACCTGGTTCGGCCGCCGACACGGCTTCGCATCCATCTTGAGTCACGCCGATTTCGTCAAGGCGGTCCCCATCGCCGATTACGTCGGGCGCAAGGACCTGTTCGACCGGATCGTCCACGGCGAACCGAACGTTTCCTGGCCGGGCCGGGTCCGGTACTTCGCCCGGACGTCCGGGACGACCGCGGGCGATAAGTGGATCCCCATCACGCCGGCGATGCGCCGGTCGGACATGCGGGCGGGCGCGGCCATGTTTGCCTGCTCCGACCACGTCCTCCCGGGATCCATGAGCCGCATGCTCGGCGGACGGATGCTCTTCCTGACGGCGCCGACGGCGCTCGTGCCGACGGGATACGGTGGATGGGTGGGCGACCTGTCGGGCATCTCGGCGCGATGGCTCTTCTGGCCGGCGACGAGGCGGTACGAGCCGGGCCTCGAAATCGCCGACATCCGCGACTGGAACGAGAGGAACGAAAAGACGGCCCTGCGCCTCCGCGGCGCCGACCTGCGGTGGGCGACCGGCATTCCAACCTGGTCGAGACACCTGTTTGACCGGTGCTGCGCTGTGGCCGGCGTCCCGACCGACGGTGGCCTGTCGGACCTCTGGCCGAACTTCGAGGTGTTCGTCCACGGCGGGGCGAGTTTCGAGCCGTACCGGGCGACGTTCCGGCGCTATTTCCGCCCGGACCATCGCGTCCGGTTCCAGGAGGTCTACGTCGCGAGCGAGGGCTTTGTGGCCGTCCAGCCGGATTTCGACGACCCCGGCATGGAACCGCTGGTGGCGAACGGCCTGTTCCTGGAGTTCGTGCCGCACGAGGAATGGGGCCGGCCCGGCGCGAGGCGGCTCTTGATTGACCAGGTCGAGCCGGACGTGACGTATTGCCTGGTCGTCTCGACGAACGCGGGCCTGTGGGCCTACGACATGGGCGACATGGTCCGGTTCGTGTCGGTCCGTCCGCCGCGCCTTGTGTTTGCGGGTCGGCACATGCATTACATGAACGCGTTCAGCGAGCATACCAGCGGCCTCGAGGTTTCGCGTGCGGCGGCAGCGGCGGCCGAAGCCGCCGGCGCGCGGATTGCCGAGTTCACGGTGGCGCCGATTGCGTTGGGCGACGGCCGCCGCGTGGGCGCCCACGAGTGGGTGGTGGAGTTCGAGCGGCCTCCCGGAGCGGGCCTCGCGGCCTTCGCGGGCGAACTCGACCGGGTCCTCCAGGCGATCAACGCCGAATACGCCCTCAAGCGGAAGGGCAACGTGGGCCTGACGCCGCCCGAGGTGACTCCCGTGCCGCCAGGGACGTTCCTGGAGTGGATGAAGAGCCGCGGCAAACTCGGCGGCCAGCACAAGGTGCCGGTCTGCGCGAGCGACCGCCGCTATGCCGACGGCCTGCTCGAGGTGGCCGCGCGCAAGCCTGTTTCCTGAGGCCGGCGGCTGTGGTATACTTGGCGGCGCCGAGAGGGCCCGAGGGCTCCCGCGAGCATCGCGACCGCATGAATGGCAGGGAGGCGGAAGATGAGTCTTGTCGGATGGGGTTTCGAACTGTACCTGAAGAAAGTGGACCGGTGGCTCCGCCGCACGGCCGCCGGCGCCGGCGAGGTCCAGCACCGGCTGCTGCGGCGGATCGTCGGGCAGGCCGCCGGCACGTGGTTCGGGCGCAAGCACGATTTTGCGTCGATCCGCGACCACGCGGACTTCGCCCAGTCTGTGCCGATTGCCAACTACGCCGCGCGGCAAGACCTGTACGACCGGACCTTCGACGGCGAGCCGAACGTCCTTTGGCCCGGGCGGATCCGGTACTTCGCCCGGACCTCCGGCACCACGGCGGGCATGAAGATGATCCCCATCACGCGAGGGATGCGCCGCAACCAGGTGCAGGCGGGCATCGCGGTCCTGGCGTGCTGCGGCCGGGCCGAAAAGGGGCTGATGAGCCGCATCATGGACGGCAAAATCCTGTTCCTGGCCGGCGCCCAACCGCCGCTTCCCGCCGGCCACGGCGCTTACGCCGGCTCGCTCACCTCCATCGCCCTGGGATGGGTGCCGTGGCCGATCTCGACCCGCTACGAGCCGGGCCGTGAACTCGCCGTGATCGGGGACTTCGAGAAACAGGTCCGGCAGATCGCCGATCGTGTCATCCACCGCGACGTTCGCTTTTTCGGCCACATGCCCACCTGGACGTGGATCCTGTTCGAGCAGATGTGCGCCGCGGCTCATGTCCCGGAGGACGGTGGCGTCACAAAGATCTGGCCGAACCTGGAGGTATTCGTGTACGGGGGGATGAACTTCGCGCCGCTCCGCCCGTCGATCGACCGTTTCTTCCGGCCGGACCGCCGCCCCCGGTATTACCAGGTCTATCCCGCGACCGAAGGCTTCATCGCGATCCAACCCAACGACGGCGTGGAGGCCATGGAACTGCTGGTGGCCAACGAGATCTTCTACGAGTTCGTGCCGCTCGAGGAGTGGGGGAAACCCGGCGCGCCGCGCCTCATGGTAGACGAGGTCGAGCCCGACGTTCCGTATGTCATGGTCCTCTCGACGAGTTGGGGGCTCTGGGCCTATGACCTCGGCGACATCGTCCGGTTCGCTTCGGTCCATCCGCCCGAGATCGTGTTCGCCGGGCGGCACGAGCACTTCATGAACTCCTTCGGCGAGCACATGATCGAACAGGAGGTCGCGAGAGCAGTGGCGGCCGCGGCCGAGGCCACCGGCTCGCGGGTCATGGCGTTCACGGCGGCGCCGCGGTATCCCGGTCCCGGCCACCGCGCAGGTGCCATTCAGGTCCTCGTCGAGTTCGCCGAGGCTCCCGAGGGCGGGGCGGGCGCCTTCGCCGCCCAGATCGACCGGATCCTGCAATCCATCAACCGGAATTACATGAGCCGGCGCCGGGGAGACCTGGGGATGACGTGCGCTGAGGTCGTGCCGGTGCCGCCCGGCACGTTCTACGCCTGGATGAAGAGCCGCGGCAAATTGGGCGGGCAGCACAAGGTGCCGCCCTGCGCGAACGACCGCCGCTACGCCGACAGCGTCCTGGAGTCTGTAGCGGCATCGGCCGGGCCGGCGGCGGATGGTCGCGGCGGCCGGGGCGAGGAAACGCCGTGACCGTTATCGGGCGGATCGCCGAGGCGTACCTGGCCGCGGTCAACCGGAGGCTCCGCCGCGCAGCCGGCGACCCCGCCGCAGCGCAGCGGCGCGTCTTCGAGCGCCTGCTCGGCCGCGCCGCCGGCACGTGGTTCGGCCGCAAGCACGGCTTTGCGTCGATCCGCGACCACGCCGACTTCGCCCGGGCGGTGCCCATCGCCGACTACGCCGGCCGCAAGGATATGTTCGACAGGATCCTGGCCGGCGAGCCGGACGTCTCGTGGCCGGGGCGCGTGCGGTACTTCGCCGACACGTCGGGCACGACCGCCGGGATCAAGGGCATTCCTGTCACGGAAGAGATCCGGCGGTCGCACGCGCGGGCGGTCCACGCGATGTTCGCGTACTATGCGCGGCGGGGCCGGGGCCTCTTCAGCCGCGTCCTGGAGGGGAAACTCCTGTTCCTCGGCGCGTCGGCGTCGCTCGAGCCGACGGCCGCGGGCGGCTTCCACGGCGACCTCTCGGGCATCCGCATGCATTCCCTTCCGTGGTGGGCCCGGCGGTGGTACGAGCCCGGCCTGACGGTGGCCATGATCCCGGAGTGGCACGACCGGATCGAGGCGGCGGCCGCGCGGCTCGTCCATCGCGACGTCCGGTTCCTGGCGGGCATCCCGAGTTGGGTGATGCTTCTGTTCGATCGCCTCTGCGCGCTTCGCGGCGTGCCGGTCGAGGGGGGCATGAGCGAAGTGTGGCCGAATCTCCAGGTGTACATGCACGGCGGAGTGCACTTCGAGCCGTACCGGCCGATCCTGGAGGGGTATTTTCGCCCGGGCCGCCACCCCGACTACCTCGGCACCTATACGGCCAGCGAGGGATCGATCGCCGTCCAGGCCGAGGCCGATGCCCCGGCCATGGAGGTCCTCACCGACAACGGCCTGTTCTACGAGTGGGTGCCGTGCGAGGAATGGGGCAGCCCCGCGGCACGACGGCTGACCATCGACCAGGTCGAGCCGGGCGTCGAATACAGCGTGGTTGTGAGCAACAATGCGGGCCTCTGGGCGCACGACCTCGACGACGTGGTCCGGTTCACGTCGGTCGTCCCGCCGCGCCTCCTGTTTGTCGGCCGCCGGAGCGCCTACCTGAACGCCTTCGCCGAGCACACCGGCGGCCACGAGGTTTCGGCGGCGCTGGCGGTCGCGTGCAGGGCCACCGGCGCGAGAGTCGCCGAGTTCACGGTAGCGCCGGTCTTTCCGACGGTCGAGCGGCATGCAGCGGCCCACCAGTACGTCGTCGAGTTCGAGCGCGAGCCGGCCGGGGGGATCGAGCCGTTCGCCGCCTGCATCGACGAGGCGCTCCGGCAGATCAACTCCACCTATTGCCTGAAGCGCAGGGACGACAAGGTCCTGCGCCACTTGCTCGTCTCCCCCGTGCCGCGCGGGACCTTCCATGTGTGGATGGAGGCGCGCGGAAAACTGGGCGGGCAGAACAAGGTGCCTGTCTCGGCGAGCGACCGGCGGTACGCCGAGGGCCTGCTGAAGGTCGCCGCGGAAAAACGGCAACCGCTCTCACCGCAGAGACCGCAGAGCACGCAGAGCAAAGAGATTTGATTTCAGACGGAGGCGCTTGATGCGCCGGTTTCGCCGCCGCGCTTGCGCGGCGCGAGTTTGGATCGGCCGAACCCTACTGCCGCAGGGTCGCGCCGACCCGCTCTTTCAGCGAGGCGAGGACCTTCGCCTGGATCCGGTCGGCCTCCTCGTGGGTGAGCGTCTCGGTAGGCTTTCGGAGGACCAGCCTCAGGGCCAGGCTTTTCTTGCCGGCGGGGACCTGCTTGCCGCGGTAGACGTCCAGTGGCCGGACGGACTCGACCTCGGCAACGCCCGCCGCCTCAATCGCCCCGGCGACCGCGTGCCACGGCGTCTGCTCGTCCACGACGAGCGCCAGGTCGCGGGCGATGGCCGGGTACTGGGGCAGGGGCCGGTACGACGGGTCCAGACGGGCGGCCTCGACCAGCCGGTCGTAGATGAGTTCCGCGACGGTCGGCGGCTGCTCCAGTTCGAAGAGGTCGGCCGTCTCCCGGGTGGCGCGGCCGATAACGCCGAGCCTGGAGCCGTCCAACAGGACCTCGGCGGCGGCGTCCGAGTCGAGGTCGCAGGCGTCCTTGGCCGGAGCGAACCTGACGCGCGGGCCGAGCCGCAGGCGTTCGACGACCGCTTCGATGACCCCCTTGACGGCCGCAAAATCGTCCCAGGACGCCAGGGCGAGCATCTTGTCTTCCTGCGGCAGCGCGTCACCGGCTTCGTCCTTCGCAGCAGCGGCTGCACCGCTGCCGCTGCGGAGAATGGAGGGGATGAACCGCGTGGCAATCTCGAAGAGGCGGGCCTCGGCGTCGCCCGCGTTCTGATTCACGCGCAGGCCGTCCAGGAGGCCCGGCAGGACCGATTGCCGAAGGACAAGCGGCGTCCCGCGCAGGGCGAGCGGGCCGCCGGCCGCCTGTGCCGACGCCAGCCGCGCCGCTTTCTCCGGGCTTGTGAAGGAGAACGAGACGGCCTCGAAATAGCCCGCGGCCACAAGCACCGCCGAGATTTCCTCGCGGACGCGCTGGGCCTTCGAGGGCGGGGCGTACGTGACGCTGATGCGCGCCCGCTCGGGGATCTTTTCGTACCCGTGGTGCCGCGCCACCTCCTCCACCAGGTCGATCTCGCGCTCCAGGTCCGGCCGCCACGAAGGTACGCGGACCCGGAGGATCTCGGGCCCCGCCTCGAGGACCTCAAGGCCCAGGCGCGAGAGGATTCGTGCGGCCACATCGGCCGCGACCGCCAGGCCGAGGACCGTCTCGATGCGGCCGACGCGAAGCGAAATCTCGCGAAGCGGGGGCAGCGGCCCGCCATGGCGGGTAAACTTTCCGGCGACCGAGACGCCCCGGGCGACCCGCCCACCGGCCGCGAGGGCGATCAGTTGGCACGCGCGGCGGCTTGCCCAGTCGGTGCTGCGCGGGTCAACGCGCCGCTCGAAGCGGTAACTCGACTCGCTGGCCATCCCGAGCGAGCGGGCGGTCGTGCGGATCGAGAGCGGGTCGAACACCGCGGCCTCCAGGAGGACGTCGCGCGTTGCGTCGGAGATTTCGGTGTCAGCGCCGCCCATGACGCCCGCCAGGGCGACGGGGCGGCGGGCATCGGCAATCACCAGCCGGTCCGGTGAGAGCGTGTGCTCCGAATGGTCGATGGCGATGAACCGCTCGCCGCGGCCCGCGCGGCGGACGACGATCCGGCCCTCGGCCAGGGCCGTATGGTCGAACGCGTGGAGCGGCTGGCCGCACTCCATCATCACGAAGTTTGTGACGTCCACGACATTGTTCACGGGGCGGATGCCGGCGGCCTCGAGCCGCGCACCAAGCCACTCGGGGCTCGGGCCGACCTTGGCGCCGCGGATCAGGCGGGCCGTGTAGAGCGGGCAGAGGTCAGGCTCGGCGACGTCGACCCGCACGAGGCTTTCACAGGCCTCGTCGGACTCCGCGTAGGAGACGTCCGGCAGGTTGACCGCGCCGCCGATGGCGGCCGCGAGTTCCCTTGCCAGGCCGATGTGGCCGAGGCAGTCGGGCCGGTTGCTCGTGACCTCGACATCGAAGCGGACGTCGCCGTCGGGGAGGGGCTCCATAGAGTCGACGTTCAGGCCGACGTGCGAGAGGATGCGCGCGGCCTCCTCGGGCGGAAGGTCCGTTTTCACGTAATCCCGGAGCCACTTGTAACTTACGTTCATCGCGGCGCGTCCATGGTCTTGGGGCGAGAGGCGAAGCGACGATTATAAGTCCGCCGGGGGCACCGTCAAGCGATAAGAAAGCCGGACGGGAGCCGGGCGCGGCCGCCTAGTGCTCTGTCGCTACTCAATTGATGGATAGAGTCTCTTCAGTTTGATCCGGGCATCTTCGGTTCTGAACCGCCAGTTCACCTTGGCGTGGGCGCCATTGCG
>Ga0315284_10002962_pt1 | contig 24202 bp, 46 predicted proteins | sample YL17G09_16_MG_FD_203696 | JGI IMG/M metagenome (GOLD analysis project Ga0315284, IMG submission 203696) | Sediment microbial communities from Yellowstone Lake, YNP, Wyoming, USA - YL17G09_16 | ecosystem: Environmental > Aquatic > Freshwater > Lake > Sediment | place: USA: Wyoming | collected...
TGTTCCTTGCACCCCCTGAATCGTTCCTTGTAACCCTTGTGTACCCTGTGATCCAGTTATCCCCTGTGCGTTAAGCACACCTTGTGTTCCTTGAGTACCCGCACCCGTTAACCCCTGTGTGCCTTGTGACCCAATTGTTCCTTGCACCCCCTGAATCGTTCCTTGTAACCCTTGTGTACCCTGTGATCCAGTTATCCCCTGTGCGTTAAGCACACCTTGTGTTCCTTGAGTACCCGCACCCGTTAACCCCTGTGTGCCTTGTCTACCTTGTACTCCCTGTATCGTCCCTTGCAGTCCTTGGGTACCTTGTATTGCAGTACCTTGAGTCCCTTGACTGCCAGTTATTCCCTGTGCGTTCAATATACCTTGCGTGCCCTGAATACCTGAACCAGTTAGCCCCTGTGTGCCTTGAGTCCCTTGTATACCTTGAATCCCCTGTATTATACCTTGTAAGCCTTGTGTCCCTTGAACAAAGATTCCTTGTATCCCCTGTACTCCCTGAATAGTTCCCTGTAACCCTTGTGTACCCTGTGATCCAGTTATCCCCTGTGCGTTAAGCACACCTTGTGTTCCTTGAGTACCCGCACCCGTTAACCCCTGTGTGCCTTGTCTACCTTGTACTCCCTGTATCGTCCCTTGCAGTCCTTGGGTACCTTGACTACCAGTAATTCCTTGAGCATTTAAACTTCCTTGCGTCCCCTGTATGCTTTGTACACCCTGAGTGCCTTGTCCCCCTGTAATACCTTGAGTGCCTTGGTTTCCTTGTATTCCAGCAAATCCTTGGATACCGCTGTTTCCTTGAACGCCCTGACTGCCAGAACCTATCAATCCTTGAGTCCCCTGCGTCCCTATTCCAGTTAATCCCTGTGTACCCTGCGTACCACTACCAGTAAGACCCTGAATTCCTTGTATGCCGATCAACCCTTGGATACCCGTAGGCCCTTGGACACCAGACGAACCTATATTCCCCTGTAATCCTTGTGCTGGTCCTTGTATTCCAAAAATTCCTTGAACACCAATATTTCCCTGTAAACCACGTATACCTTGTATGCCCTGTTTATTTGAATAGCCTAAAGTGACCCAATTATTAACCCCATTACCGATTTTAAATTTTTCAGTAACTAGTTCAACTCCTAGTTCCCCTTCTGCTAGAATTGGATTATAGGATATCCAATCCGCTGCAGTCCCTCTTCTGAATTGAATTTTTACTGCCATTACGATACTCCTTCCAAGTCAATATTTTCATTACCACCAAAATTTTCATCTGGGAATCCTCCCCCAAGTTGAAAAAATGATCTTGAACCAGGACCTCCCCCATCAGGTGCTATTGTTGCATTTATTAATGCGGTTACTTCGTCAGAGGTAAAATAGTGACTTAATCTTTCATCAACGTATTCTATAAGATATGGCTTATAAACAACCTCTAGCTCTTGGTCTAAATCTAAAGTAAGCCTTCTAATTTTAACAATTTCGCTGTTATTAAACCAAGCCATTTCTTAATTTATTTATAACAAGTCAAATATATTGCATTAAAAACTAATGACAAAAAAAATATAAAACAAAAAGCCCGAACTTTCATCCGGGCCTTACCTAACATTTACCTAATTATGAAAATTCACCCTGCTTACTGATCTGTCTGTTGCACTGCAAAATCAAATATCGCTTTGCCTTTTACCAAAACCGTATTTTGTAGATAATCTAAATCTTGGTATGGGGTATAATGAACATTACCTTCGTTGATATTGTAATTTTTATCAATTAGCCTACCCCAACTTGTTTGGGTAGGACCATCCGATAAATCATTCAGATATGTCAAAACAAAGTATTGCGTGTACATATCATAAAGTAATTCATTTTCTTCGCCATCATCTTTAACTCTATACAATGAAGTATGATCGGGGATAGTAGTCCAAACAGGAGTAATAGAATCACGGGTTGTGGTATTATCATAAATTTCCCTCGTCTGGCCTATGCCCGTGCCAGAATATATCTGAATCCAATCCCCAATATAAGCATCAGCAACCAATGTATTAGTTGAGTCAACTGCGGTCTTGGTGGCATTTACTTTCTTGGTCCTACTGGTTAATTTAGCGAAAACATCATCGCCTTGGTATTCTGCTATGAGTGGGAGAGTGTATGTGGGATAAAGAGCGACCCAAACTATTTCTGCTAAATTCTTTGTGGCAGTTGCTTGATAGTAAGTTGGGGCAGCATCCGGCGCAACACCATAAGCGGTATCAACATACATCCTGGCATCTAATGAATCATAATTAGCACCGGTTAGTTTGTTTGTTGCAAATACTGTGGCGGTGTCAACACATAACAATACCCTGTGAACGCTATCACCTGAAGTAATAAGTTGAATAGCTGTCAACTCATTTGCTGCTGTCATATTGTCGATATCAATTACGATATTATGGGGATACTTTATCTGCGCAATGGCCGCACTGGTAATACTATTGGAATTATCTGCCGTATATACAATTACCGCTATTGTGGGGTCAACCGCCCGGGATTTTCCCGGTAATCCTTTATCAACACAAGCAAATACGATTAGCGCCAATATAGCGATTACAAAAATTGATTTCAAAGTTTTCATTTTATTTAGTTTAAATGGTTACTGTTAATGCGGCTGCGGATTCTACAAGTAATTTCCCAAAGGTATAAAGCTGTCCGTACAAAGTCATATCGGGATTAAGAATGCGGGTATCACTTGCATCTCGAACTTTCCCATTGAAAACAAGCTTTTCCCAATTAGCAAGTACAACTCCGTCTGTTAAATCCCGGAGAGCATACTTCACTGCTTTGGTGATGTAAGATTCATCTAAAACTCCCTGTGCATTGGTAGCGGTATCGGCAGTAGTTTTGTCTCCTGCAAGTTTGTAGATCAAGTAAGGTACCGGAGTTACTGGGAAAAGTTTCTCATGTACCCAGGCACAATATGCCCGTTTATTATTACCAGAAGTGGCGTCAATGGCATAAGAAAAATCTTCCCGATTGGCACTTATCACAAAATCAGTTGTGTTATCAATTCCTACCGTCCATGCAGTATCAAGCGTTAATACAGTTGCGCTATTACTTACAATTTTCCTTACCTGATTAAGCCCGGTATGATCGGTTGTCTTTACCCACATATCGGCATACTCATTAACAATTGCGTCTAATGTTGCCATAGTAAGCGTATTTGTACTTGAAGAGGCGGAAGCTGTTCCTGATTTAGCTAAAGTTCTTGTTGTTTTAGCATCAAGAAGTATTTGTTGTGCCGGGGAAATAACTCCGGTTGCTGCAGCTGTGACAGTGTAGTTAATTAGAATTAACCCGTATACGGCGGATAAAAGGCCGATAGCAGTTGTAATGCCCCCTGTAGTAACCCCCATTATATCCATTAAATCAACATCGGAATATAGTAACTTTTCCACTGCTGCTCCCGCTCCTGATTGGGGATCTACTGAATTATAAACGGCTAAAACTTTCATTTTTCGTAATTTTTATTGTTAATTTCTTTCCTCAAATGTAAAAGTTCTGACAATAACAAAAAAATTTTTATGTTACTTTTCGAGAATAAAAAAAATATTTCTTCTCTGTATCCGCATTAATCGCTTGTTAGGCTCGAAAGTTCTGTGAATATCATACTCCAAAGGAATATCCGCGTTTTTCAAGAAATAAACCTCACAACCAACTTTTAAATCTTTATCGGAGAAGTATGCCGGGTCCTCCTCATGGATAATATTTTTTCCAATATACCTGACTATCCCATACTGTGTATTTTTTGCCCACTGCTCTTTCATAGAGTAGGGGACTCCAATACCGGCTAATTTACATCTTTCTTCTATCGTTTTTAATTCCCGGTAAGTAGGTTCGATAAGAATATAATCATTTAGCATTATGGGGAAACCATTCCTTAATGCCATGAAGAAATTGTTGTAGTAATTTATCAATAGATAAATCTCCCCATTTTCCACTATCATACGGCCTTCCGGGTTATGTACTATCTTCTCCCTTCGCTGTTGTTTTAAAGCCTTCTGAATAGCTAAATAAAAGCAATAAACGACATCCCCTGATAGAAGTTCTACTGGTATTTCATGTCTTCCCCCACTATAATCATAATAATGTGCAGAGTAAGGAACTGCGATCACATCAGCAACAATGTTGGTATGCTCCATTTCCTGAAATATTGTGTCCAAGAAAAGTTCTCCGCCGCCTTTTAGCTTTATCTTGTCATTTAACTGCCGGAGCTTTATAAGCACATTGCCATTGCGTAATCTTTCAGGATTTATATTCATAGGTTTTTATTGTTTAAAGTTAAGCATTAGCAATTAATTCATGGAATTCAGTGAATTCTTTCTCAATGTTAATTAATTTTTGTCTGGCAAAACTTAATCTTCTTGTTAACCCTAATTTCCAATGACCAGCCCATTTTTTTCCTGCTTTATTTATTTTAAATTCACACTTTAAAACATCGCCACCACAATCTACAATAGGAACAAAATCCCCACATCTATTCATAGGCCATGCTTTATGAGTGCAACCAAAAACATCTTCTAGCCCTACTTGAAACGGGTGACAGGAAAACCAACAATGAAATTCACATTTTCCTGTTTTATTAGTTTTAAAATCGCCGTCTAAAAATATTTGATTTTCCATAATTATAGTATATAAAGGTATTTCAAGTTTTAAATAGGCTGTAAGTATTGTTATTGTTGAGTTTGAGCGAATTTTTTTGACATATATAAAACATTAATTAAATGTTATAAGGATATTATTAAGAGTAAAGATAATTTCAGTTTAATTATCAATTTCATTTATATCTTCTATTTCATTTTCATTTTCATTTTCATTTTCCATATGTTGTACATATCTTTTTCATATGTTATTCATATGTTATTCTATTTTTGATGTTCTATTTTGCCTTCTTGATTCACTATAAGCCTTTCTTTTTGAGATACTTTCAACTACCCAAGTTATCTGATAACATCCATTTTTTTGCGTTAGTACTGACATTAATTCTTCATTTTCTTCCTCATTTAACTTTTTTGTGAGGAATTTTAGTTGTTGCTGTGTTATACATATGTTCCTCATATGTTCACACATGATACGATCATAAGCAACCTGGCTCTTTTCAGAGAGTATTTGTGTATCCCTAAGATAATCTCCGGGGTAAAATAAAAATGCGGGATCGTTTGCCATTTCTTTACATATGTAAAATTTAACGCCTTTTATAGAAAAAAATATCAATCAAGAATTTGTTTCAATTCACGTAAAACTTTTTCAGGAATAGTTCTGGTTTCATTCAGGTAGGAACTTAAAGTACTTTTAGGAATATCAAGTTGTTTAGCTATCCATCCCTTTTTAAATCCTTTGTATGCAATTCTAGCTCGAATCTCTTTCATGGTGTAAATGTAAATTAATTTACATAATAAGTGATATTTATTTTATTAACAAAGTTTTCAACAAGAAGCGGAGAGCTTACCACTCCCCGCCTTAACTAATCAAACACTAAAAATCACCCTACTGGCATTTCATAGATACTGCCTATTTTCCGGCACATATACAGTAGATTGGGAATTTTATTCTTTAGAATTGTCTCATCAAAATAGAAGTTTACTGTAATATCTTCTTTATCCCAGAAATAGTCCTTTACGATCTTCATTTCTTCCCAGGTTGGATAACGATCAGTCCCATGATTTTTATTTGGGGAGATAATCGAAACAGCACATATTTCCCATCCTTTTTTATCGGCTATAACTACCTGTGCCCACCCATATAAGTCACCAAATAATTTATTACGGACAATGCCTCTTTTTTTATCATGGAGGGGAATGTGAAAAAGCCCATTATTCCCACTCAAGTTATTGGTAGCATTTTTACCAATTGTTACACGATATAATTCAGGTACTTTTAGCATAGTTATTATTTTTAATTAATGACAACTTCGGCCTTTGTGATTTGAAACGATTGTAAGTCCGGCGTTCATGGTAGTCATACTCTCTGAATAACTTCCGGGAGTTTTCCACTATACTCTTGGGAAAACCAATCCAGTCGTATTCATTTATCTTGAGTACATATCCCACCGGAGTCTCCGTGGCCAACCAAACTTTCTTTTTATCGAGCAGGAATAATTCCGGCTTTAACAATCGGTAGTTTTTTGCTTTAAATTCTTCTTGCATGTTGTTTTTGGTTAAGTGATTAAGTATCCATGAATATTCCTGTAGAATTTGGCCTTTTAGCTGGGATAATTGGTGGTTCCTTTTCGAATTTATCTTGGTTTATTACATTAACTTTTTGTTTCATCCCACACTCGATTGAACAATATTTCTGCCTATTCCCCTTTGGTTTAAATTCCTTATGGCATTTAGCACAAGTAAATGTGTTATTAGTTATGACATTGTGTTTATGCTTGAGATTATATTTGCGTTTTGGCTTTGTTTTGGTTGATTTAAGAGTTTCTTTTGGGGGAAGTGGTGCTTTGGTATCACTTGAAGGTTTATCTTCTGGAAACATAGCTAATAAATCGTCAAATTCTTTATCGGTAGGGTAAGGCATTGCAAGTAGACTGGGGATTTTCTTGTCAGCAACACTGGTCATAAGTTCATCCAATTTCTTCTTTAACTTTAAAAGAAACTTCCCATTTTCACTAAACAAAGCATTCAATATCTCCTGCCCTTCTAATTCTCTGTTGATTGTTATTTTCATAGTTTTTGTGGTTTATGGGGTTACTAATTTCCATTCAAATCCTTTGTGTGTATAATGGCCATGCTTATTATTCGCTACATTACATATTGTGGAAGCATCACCTCTTATTGATCTGGCAGCATCAGCAAAACTTCTATGTATCTTAATTACTTTCCCTTTCTTTATCTGCTGAACCATTACCCTATGGGAGAGCATTGCTTTCCCTTCATCAAATCCAGCCCCATAAGCATACTCAAAATAAGGCTTAAGCATTAACCAATCCATTGGGGAAATGTCTGATATCATCTGAAGTTCCCGGGCTATTTTGCTTACTAATTCTTTTTGCTCCATCACCATCCTTTTTTCATACAATCAACAATATATGCACGTTCTTCATGAGTCAACCACCATCCGTTCGGTATGCAAATCATCGTACTTACGCATTTGTCAACACCGGGTAAATCAGTTTTATATTGGGAAACACATGAGTGTTTATCGTTTCTTTCGTGTACCCGGGAAACCATGATTCCTTTTTCTTTCATCATTCGCATAAAATCATCCCTGCGCTCTACGTGAATTGTATGTATCCATTGAGATGAATCAGCTATCGGATCAGGCAATATTTTAGTGACGCCAGGTATATCAAATGAATTGTAAAAAGTAGAGTTATCAATATGTTTATTAACAACCTCGTTGATATAGGGAAAGTTGTGAATACCAATAGTGGCATTAATATCATTCATATGAAATTTGTATCCCCAATCTTTTATGTCATCTTCACAACGAAGTATTATCTTGGGGGAATCTCTGTCAATCCCATACCATCGGATCAGCTTTGCTTTTAAAAAAAGTTCTTCCTCGTGCAATACAACACAGCCACCATCTCCCGTTGTGAAATGTTTAATCGCCTGAAAGGAAAATACAGAAGCATCATAATACCTACACAAATAAAGTCCGTTCCACTTCGATCCAATTGAATGGGCGCAATCCTGAATTATAAAAGGCTTGAATCCGTACAATATTTGACAGCGATCCCGTATCCATCCCACTTTGAAAATATCAATTGGATTTCCTCCCCAATGAACTAGCATAATAATCTTTGTAGTGGGGGATAACTTTTTCTCCAAATCATCTAAATCCATATTGCAAGACTGATCAACATCAACCCATTTAATCTTAAGTCCATTTGCAAGTATGGGTGAGTTAGTAGCAGTGCAGGTTAACGGAGAAGTCAACACCTCACAATCCCCGACAATATCCCTAGCCAACCTAATAACTAAATGTAAACCGGAGGTTGCTGAATTCACGGTTAAAACGAAATCTTCATCAAACCGTTGCTTAAGAATATCTTCGAATTCATCAACTTTTTTACCTTGTCCGATGAACCCGGAGTAAAGTACTCCTTTAAGGGGAATTTCAACCCCTTCAGCCATAAATACACGAAAAAGTGGTATCATAGTTTTATAATAGAAAGTGAAGGAAACCTTTCGTCAATGACAGTATAATTTACTTGATCTTTTATTGAGTTTATAGGATGTCTGTTTAGATCCACCATCCATTTTACCTGGTCTCGCTCAACAGAGCCCCCTTCAAAAATAATATATGCTAAATTGTAACGCTTCATGGAATCATACAAGGTTAATATTTTATCACCATCATTGTCAATGTCAATATGGATCATATCGCAAGGGACGGGATGTTTTATCCATTCCCAAAAATCTTTCTGTTCTACGGTAATAATATCTTGCATCCCATATTTCTTAATATTTTCCTGCGCTTTTCCTTGGGAGAACGGCCCTGCCACTTTATCTTTTGCGTTTTCATCAAATACATCATAACTATACACGCGACCTTCTCCGATATTCTTCAATGCAAGAGCCATTACAATTGCGGTAGTCCCAGTTTTGGTACCCCATTCAATAATTGATCTTGGTTGAAGTACCATAATAGCCTGATATAATGTGTATAAATAAGGATAATCATGGAGAGAAATATCCTTCTTAAGTGCATCGAGTTGTTTTTCGATAGGAGTTCGCTGATCACGAATAATCTTTACTGCTTTTTCAAGGGTATTAAGCATTCTTCCCATTATCTTCTAATTTATCCAATGTAAATATTATAGTTTTCGATAATGAATTTACGTATAGGCCAAAACCAACAGGTTACAAACAGAATAATATTCTTTACTGTAAATTCAGATTTAAGAAGTTCTCTGCCACAAGAAAGATTTTTCACATAATTGTATCTGCCTAATCTACTATACCATCGCTTTCTCCCTTGTTTGCACTGCGATGGATAAAGCATTTTGTAATATTCCTGGGCATCCCCAATTGCTTTAAAATTCCCGGATTTGAATTTATAATTGAGTGATAAATTTCCCCCATGGACATACCGGCGAAGTAGTGCCTCATCCACATTGCAAGAAGTTCTATTGTGAAACATTTCAAGTATTGCACGATAATCAAGGCAACCTAAAGTTTCTTCAAATTCAACATTTAAACTTTTTTTAAAAACAAGAGTATTTAAAAATACTTGTTGCCCTTTGGCGTCTAAACTTAAAAGAGTTTTAAAAGTTTCATTTGAAGTAAATTGCTCTTTATCCATTGGATTGCATTTAATATAATATCCCTTATCTGGGAATACATTAATCCAATCAGTCGTACAAATATCTACCCCATAACGTTCAAGCATATTAATTTGTTTGCAAAACTTCCATTCATCAACCGTATCATCATGATCTGTAACGCAAATCCATTTATTTGTTGCCATGGCCATCCCTACATTATATCCGTGATTAGGGCCACCATAATTTCGGTTATTCTGAATTAATATGGCTTTATCTTTCCATTTTTGGATATACTCCCAAGTACCGTCAGTTGAAAAATCATCGACAAGGATAAGTTCAATATCTACTCCTTTACTTGCAAGTATTGAATTTATAGTGCATTCAATGAATAATATTGAATTATAGGTAGGTATTACTACAGTTATTTTCATAGTTGTAAATTTAATTGTCCTATGTTATGAGAATTTTTGATAGTTCGCTTCCTGTGAGGCGCATCATATTTATTATGGCATTTTTGGCACAAGAAAGCAAGATTATTATCCTCGTTATTTTCCGGTGTATGATCCAAGTGTGCTGTTGTGCAAACTATACGTATAGCGTTATATTCATCACTTAAACATATCTCTCGTGACTTTCTATTAATCCACGAATAATTAACTACCCCACACCATTCACATTTATCATTCGCCCGTATTCGTATCCGTTCACGTATTTCATCCCAGTTTTTAGGATACCTATACTTATTTTCAGATTTTATCGGGGACATTAGATTGTTTTTTTATGGTTTAGTTATTTGGTTTCTTCGATTATTTGGTTCATAACATCGATACGAGTTTTGCTGTTGTTTATATTCCACCATCTACCATAACCAGATTTCCCTTCCGGCTTATGTCTTGCAAATTCAGGTAAAAAAATATGTACATTTGCAGACAATATCAATTCAGAATAAAGGTCTTCTATTGCCTTAGAAATACAAATACAAAGAAAAGGCCATCCTCCTATATTATAATATTTTAAAGCTTTCACATAAATCAAATGACGTTGTTTTTTGGTGAATCGGTTCATGGTTTAGTTATTTGGTTTTTTTGATAATCAATTTTTCAATCTCATCCATGTGTGCCCATATCCAATCTTTTACCTTTGAACCACATCCTGCTTTGTAGTAAAGAAATTTTAGGTACCCAGGATATCTATACATGATCTCTTTTATTTCGTAGCCTTTATATTTCCAGTCTGGGAGAAGAAATGAATCTTCCATGGTAAATGTTATTTAGTAGTACAATACAATTTCTTTTTATTGATGGCCTCCATTACAGAATGAATCGGAAGATTTATAATCACTGCAGCCGATTTTATTCCCCAATCAACATGATAGACAGACCTTCTTTCCAAGAATAGAAAGTAAAGTTCTGCATAACTTCTTATCCTTTTTCCACGATAGAAATTATTACTTATTGGTTTCTTTGCCATTGGGGATAATATTTGATTAAATTTCCTTCTCTCCGATTATTCCATGAAATCCAAGTACCATAGCACTCTTTCTTATGTTCTCAATTGTTTTACGGCTTCCCCTGGATAAATTTCCCCATGCCAGTAGGCAGAACCATAACTTACAACCAAGTATTGTTTCAGTACATCCATTTTCTCCTAAATGCCTACATCTCCGGCAACAAGTATTAAATTCAGTCAACCAACATTCTCTAGACATAAAGCAAATGCCATTTACAAATCTACACGGATTCTCTTTCTGGGAAATTAAGTCCAGTTCCCGGCATAAGGATTTGTACTTTTCAGAATTCATATTACCTCCTCCAATTCTTTTAAGTACTTATCCAATGTTATCCGGCTTACCTTCATTTTAGCAGCTATTTTCATTTTAGCGATACCTTCCCCCCTCATGGCTATTATCTTCTCTCTAAATGGCTCCAATTTTCGCTTATCCATATCAGTCTTCCTCCCCAGCTTCCTCCCCCAAATTACCTTCACTTGATTCCTGTCAGCTTCCCTCCTCTTCCGGTTATATGTCTCCTTTATCCTTTCCACAGTTAAAGACCTCTCAATATCAGCTATTAAACTCAACATAGTGGACATCACCTTCCCCTGAATATCATTCGTCAATCGGAAATTCTCCTTAATCGTATAAATCAACACCCCTTTATCAATGCATTCCTTCAATAACACAAATACTGAATAAATACTCCTCCCTATTCTACTGAATTCGGAAAATATCACTGTATCCCCACTCTCCAAACTCCTCATCAATCCATTTAACTTCCTGTCCTGCATCTTCGCATTTCCTGAAATCTTCTCCTCTACCCATTCAGTAATCACAAGCCTATTCCTGTCACAAAAGAAATCAAACCCGTATTTCTGATTCTCATTCTCCTGCCGATCTGTGCTTACTCTCAAGTATGCTACTACTCGGGTCATTTTATCTCTTTATCAAACTTGTAAATCTTAATCCCATTCACAGCAACATAAAACCTCCCCAACTTATCCTCAAATACCTCTTTTGTCGCTGGTAAAAACTTTGAATTTATTTTTACTTCCCCCGTTTCTTTCTCAATAAAACTCTGCCAAGACATCAATCTTTTCCATAACCCACTATCTTGATCCTGATACCTCAGTATCCCATCCTTATATCTCGGAATGAAATTCTTATTCCACACCTTTTGCATTATCGGTATCCCTTCCGGAACATCAGCCTGCTCTTTTGCTAGTATATTCTCTGTATATCCATAGCTTGTCTTTAAATATCCTACAATTACATCAAAATACTTCTTCGGAATTTCCCGGTCCAACCTTACACTTTTATACGGAATCCCCAATGCACGTTCCATCTCTAGTAAATTAACCTGCTTTTCTTTCATAAATAACTTTATCGTATTCATCGCTTTTGATATTTAAATTTATTTGGCAAATATAATTCAGTTTTCCGTAAAAGGTAAACTTTACGACATTTATTTTTAAATTATTTGCGCGATCAATAATATCCGCTTGGATAAAGGGTTTGATAGACGTGTTATCTAAAAATTCATCCATTTTGCGCGGTCCAACTTTCTTTGCCCCTCCAGTTGACATTACGACATTTTTTATCCCTAAATTTTGCCGTAACTTGTCGTAAATATAAATTACGTCATAAGAAACCCAATAAGTTCTAGTGTCATAGCTTTTTCCCAAAACTCTTACCCCCGTGTTTTCGTTACGACATTTTATTATTTATTATCAAAATGATAAATATAACCGATAAATATAACTGACAAATCTATCCAATATATCTATCCAAATATATTTAACGAACATATATACAACCCATGGCGAGATTAACTATAGTGAGCGGATATAGGGATTGAATGTATATATTACAGCGTCGCACTCGCTTCCGGGTTTCGGTTTTGCGGAGCCGCCCCCTCCCTCTCGCGGGTTTGTTTTATTGCTCGTACTATTATATATGACAGGCAAGGCAATCACATAAAAGCGTTATAAAACAAGGCAATAAAGCATTATTGTATACACTAATCTAATGTTTTTTCTATACATGGCTTGTAATGTATTGATATTCAATAGCTGTTTATTATATAAATTTATTTGTAATCTGTAAGTGTCTGTGTGTGAATGAAATAAATACAGTGTAATACTTAAATAAATTTATACATACGTGCAATCAAATAAATTTGTAGTTTTACAGACTGTAATAAACTGGCAAAATTAACAATAAGATGAGCGGTAAACCAAAATCGACCATTCCACCTGTCCCTTCCTCTTTTTTTTTGTCCCTCACTCTTGACCAACGCAATCAATTAACACACTTACTTAAAGCTTATAGGTTACACTATGCTAATTACTATTCTTTTAGTGGGGAAATGCTAAAGAAATCAGGGTTTATGTATGAAATGTATGAAACATTAATCTGGAATGAGACAATTAAGCAGTCTGGGATAAGTAAAAGCATGTTCAGACTGTTGTTATTAATCTATTTTCTGGATAAATCACCTCAATATAAGAATATTAGACTTACACAATCTGTTATTTTCAAAGCTGCAAAGCTCATGCGTTATGTCCATAGGTTGTGGCCTCAAATGAATATTAAGTATCTTGAAAAATATGGCTGGCTTACGGTTCAGCTATTGCGGTGGAAAAAGAAACAGTATTTTGTCAGCGAAAAAGGGCACAGCCTTATTACTGCTTTCGGGGTAAAATATAATGATCTCTTTAATGATTTTTTTGAACCCCTCGCCCTTTGATCTTTTTTTCCCTCCTGCTAGTAACCCTCTTGTATTATTTTAATTGTTGCATATTGGGGAATAGGATAGTGCCACCTGCCTTGAGATAGTGCCTTAAATTGCTTTAAAACAAGCTGATTTATTTTGTAAACATGTTTATAGTGTGGAAATGGTATTATATGTGATGTTTCTCATCTTTACTATATAAATATGGATACTGGGAAGGCTTTTTAGTTATGTTATTGATAATGAGTTAATAAATTGTATTACCTGTATTTATAGGTGTTTCACTAATTATATTATTAAGAATCAATATAAATTACGCTTGTATATAACTGATTATTAATATTAATGAAACAATTTTCAACATCTTACGTAACCTTGTATAATTGTTAGTTATATTTGTGTTGTCATTGAGGCACACGGTCGTGAGATAATTGCAGCTAATGGCGAGTTAATAGCAAGTTTTGATCAGGTACCTTTGACATGCTGGCAGCTTGAAAACAGGGTTACTCCCTGAGAATGAATAAAATACCTTTACGGTTGAATGTATTCAGGTTGCAAAATAATTACCCTGAACGTCCTTTGAGACTGGTATTTGATTACATTCAGGGTGCAAACTAAATTTTAACACATGAACGCTATATTGACTACTAAATTAGTACATAGTCTTTTAAAGACTTTGCCAGATTATTCAGACTTTGCACAAGAAAAAAACGGAGTTATTGACGGCGTATTCGGATACAAAACATTGAAAGATATTGAATATGAGTTATATAATTATATTCAGAATAAACACGAGTTTACATCATTACGCCAATATCCTATTGATTATAATTATTTATTGAGACTTATTTAATTTTTCACCCTTGCCCGCTGCGCTTCGGTTCAGCGGGTTTTGGCAGTATAAGACTAACCTAAATATACTATAATGAGAAGATTTAGTGATCCCTATTCGACTATTGCGCGTTTCCCCTCGCGCTGTTCTATTTCCTCTTGTCAGGCTAAAATAAATAAGGGTGATTCAATCGTTTACGATAAGATGCGCGGGTTGGTTTATTGCCGTTTATGTGGGGAGCCAGTCCTTGATAATGTACGAGCTGAAAAAAGTATGGAACAATATGGAACCGATATTTTTTAACTTTAAAACCTATTCAAATGAATGTAAAAATTGAAAAACAGGGCAGTGTACAGGTATTAGTTATCGAAATGCCTATCAGCCCAAGAACCAGCGCAAGCGGCAAAAGTTTGGTGATTGCAAGTACAAACGGAAACCAGCCCACAACGGTACAATACGAGGGGCAAACGGTGATTTTAGGTTTAAATGCATATGTAAAAAAGTAATCCAGGTTTATTTCTTGCCTCCCTTCCTTCATTGGTTGGGGGGTTTTGGCAGTGAACAACGTTTGTAAACCTTATAAATACTATATTATGAGAACGATTTATTTACCAGCAACCGGAAAACATATTCGATTTAGGGAATATGTAAGGGCATGGAAATTCGTAAAGGATCACCCCGAACAGGAATTTAAACACGGTTTGGAAACTTGGTGGCCTCAACTTGGGAAGGAAATATATGCAGATTTTTTGAAGGGTATGCATGACCGGATAAATACCAGAACACCAATGCAGATTTACAAATATTCACTGAACTTTAAACACAATTAAGACCATGAAAACAATAGCAGATTTTAAAAGACGTTTATCACTTGGCGTTAAATTACAATCAATATTTCATCAAAAAGGTATTGGAAGGGATGAGACCAGTAAAATACTTTTGGGGGATGAAGATAAAGGTATTCGCGAAGTTTCAATCATTCAATCAAATTCCTTTGCGCTTAAAACCATGAATAAAGAGGGTAAAGAAGTTGATTCATGGATGAGCTACCCGAAAAAAGATGAATGTAAATTCCTAGATGAAAATACAATTCAGATACTAACTCCAGATTTTAGAGTGAGGGATAAAGAAGTATTAATCCCCTGCATCACTTACAAATTTGTATAAATAACCTTACCTGAGTCCGTAAATGGGCTCAGGTTTTGGCAGTGAGAGGAATTGATATTATTAACTTAATTGATCCTTGTTTTTAATCGTAACATCAAAACACAAACATAATGGAAACAACAGACGAATTGTATCAGGTGGCAGAGGTTGATCTTGTTTGGAAATCGAAAATTCCAGCATTGGACCGGCCAAAAATTATCTCATCATCAGACGCATTCCAAATTCTAAAGCGGTTTTATAGTGATGATTGGATTGAGCACCATGAAGAATTTAAGATTTTGATTCTTAACAGGTCAAATAGGGTTCTTGGTAAAAAAGATATTTCAGTAGGAGGAATGACAGGAACCGTAACGGATATCAGAATTATTATGCAGTCAGCTTTAATGTTTTGCAAGAGTGCGGTTAAATATACCTTAAAAGGCAATGGCACCAGTTTGATATTGTGCCATAACCACCCATCAGGCAACTTGGATGCGAGCGAAGCTGATATATCATTAACTCGTAAATTAAAAGAAGCAGCCGCCTTGTGTGATATTGGTTTGCTAGACCACCTTATTATAACGAGCGGGGAAAAATATTTTTCATTCGCAGATGATGGGAGATTATAATTTTATCAAATATTTTAGCTATGGAAACACCTAATAAAGTCACCTATTTGGAACTTGAAACTACTTGTGTGGGATGCACTCTTTATGAATGGGAGAAATTAATGAAGGGAGCCCAAAAAGCAAACCACAGGAAAATTGATAGGCTCGTTAAAATTCACCTCCCTGAATTATATAATAATTTAGCCCTTCAGTATTATAATCCTTACAATTACTTCAAAACAAAAACGCATTTGATACTTGTGCATTCCGGAATTGAACACTTTTTAAGATACGAAACGAATTAAATACTAAAATCATGAAACAAATCATTAATGGTACAAAAGACGAATTAAACCCTGCTTTTATATTAAGTTTAACAGCAACCGAATTGCTTTCTAAAATTGCAAAAGGCGAAATAAACTTACAAGCTCTTGCAAAAAGAGAACTTGAAAACAGAGGTCAAAATATAGATGGTGTTTGGGTTGGGTTTAAACACGAAATTGCATAATGAAACGCCAAATAATGTATATAACACGGGTCATGAAATGCGTAAAGCAATAAGTCGCAATGTTTCCCGCCGTTTAATGAGAAATTATTTTTACTAACCCGTCTATTTCCCCCTTACCCCGGCCAATTCGTTGACCGGGGCTTTGGCAGTGAAGGGGAAGCCGAAAACCTTATAGAGTAGGCAAAAATTATAAACTTAATGTTATGACACAGACACAAGTTTACACGGTTAATAACGCACAGTTAACCGTAACGGCAACGATTATGTTGCAAAGTATTAGCATCTCAATGACGGTGGATTTCTCAAAATTGGATGTCGATGAGCCAGCTCACTCTAAGCATTATCTAATTAATTATATTAATTTGTATGGGTGGGACGTCGGGAACACTGAATGGTGGTGCAAATATCACCGAGTTATCAAGGTTAAGACTGGATCACAAGCCGCACGAGTTATTAAATCAGCAATAACAAAAATTGATGACGCTATCAGTAAAGCGTTATTAGACCGGGCGCGCAGAAAAGCTGAAATGTCGGTTATATTTTAATTCCTTACCCTCAGTCAGAAACGGCTGGCGGTTCAGTTGAAAGCAGCATCCAACCTGAGGCACTCGGTGATGATTTCAGGCACTTGATAGGGGGCTGGCTCCGCACAGCAGTTTAACCAATAAAGTGAGTTAAAACTTGAACGACAATTCAAGGAAAAACTCACTTTCACCATCCTGAAGGACTTCACCACTAGCAATTCACTACTCTATTAAAGTTTTATTAGTAATATTTCTTAATTTTAATTCACAATTCAAACAAATAAAGCCATGCAAACGCTAATTATTATTTTTATTGTGCTAATCCCGGTAGCTGCCTTCAGTTACGCAATGTATCAGAAACATACCGGTCTTAAGTTGTGTGATCACAAAAAACACTATCCCACGCCGGAAAAGGATTCTTACTTTCTCTATTTTGAAGATGACGAAACATGTTGATTTTTGGGTTTTTCTGTCTTGCCCTGGTATGCTTCGGCTGCCGGGGTTTTCGCATTGTAAGACATTTAATATTAACTAATTTCGACTGTGATGAAACGATTATTATTTATATGTTTTTTTGGCCTTTTTTATATCACTGGGGGGAGATCGGAGCCAAAGCCTGTAGATTATACCACTATGATAAAAGAAAGGCTTAAATGTGATTATTTGACGTCAATTGACAGGCTGCTTTTAGCGGTTAGATACGTGGAATCTGGAATGAATGATAAAGCCGTTGGAGCCATGCAGGATGTTGGCCCCTTGCAGATCGTCCCCTCCCGCCTGAGGGACTACAATCAAAAGACTGGTAAGAGCTATTCCCATAGAGATTGTTTTAAATGGGAAGTCAGTAAAGAAATATTTCTGTTTTATGCTAATCGGATAGGTAATAATTATGCAAATTTTGAGCAAATAAGCCGTAGATGGAACAGAGCAAGCCAATGGCAGGATGAAAAAGGTAAAATTTATTGGGAAAAAGTTTCTAAACACCTAAATAAAAGTAAAAATGTGTAAAATTCTTATCGAAATGGAGGAAGGTAAAATAGTAAAAGTCTTTACTGACCGTAAAATGCAAGTTGTCATTATCGACAAGGGGGAAATAGATTACGGAATGTCCCCTGTGCAAATCTATGAATCTGAAATAATAAAAGGCGATTTTAGAACTGAATACGCCGCAACTTTGGATATTCAGGATCAGGAAATTTACGACACGCTGAAAGAAAAACATTTATGACCCCACAAGACATGAGGACAGTAACTCAATTCCTCCGTAAGACGGAAAGTGAATTGAAAATTGATATTTTCGTTGAACTTTTTGGCGAAGATACCGGACGCATGTGGAACGCTTTTTTAAGTGCTGACTACTCTATTGTTCTGTTCCTCGATATGATTGGGGAACCATTCAGAATCATAATGTGGAAATATTTATCAATAACCTATGAAATATGGAAACGCCAAAAAGAATTGAGCTAACGTTCACAGAATCCGCCCACAAAGGAGAAAAGCCTATTGCCCGTTATCATGGGAAGGTATGTTTTATCCCAGGACTAAAAACCGCCTTGCCAGGCGAAGTATGGGAATGTGAAGTGCTGGAAGATAACGAACATTCAATGAAGGTTATGCCGGTTGAATTGTTACAGACAGCTGGCGCCACCCGCCATGAAATGAATATCAAATTAGGGAAGTTAATTGCTAAACTTCAATGCCCGTAATCATGAATTGGAAAATGATTTTATTTATTGTAATAACATGGTTAATAGCCGGGTTATTGGCATTTGTGATAGACCTTACACGCAAGAGATTGCAATATGAGGCTCCTATCCCATTTATCCGCGCATTATTCGCTGGATACCTGGGATTAATTTTGATTATTGGATTGGTTCTCCTTTCACCTGTAATTATTGATGAGAATGAAAGACATAACGAAACTTAAGATATGGCCTATTCTTGAAAAAGAAGGATTCAAATTGAAAGAATTCAGAACTGGTAGTATTTGTTTTGGCCGGGGAGCCATTTTACAACCAAACTATAAAGAGGGTTTCCCATTCATGGAAATCCGTCCGTTACTCAACGGCCATTGGCAGGTAATTGCTGAATATTCCGACCATGGGAAAGGATACGAGGGATCCCCTTCAGTGATAAGCACCGAATTCCCCGATATAATGAAAGAATTCAAAGAGTTATTAACCAATAACACAAACATAAATGAAATTAAGAAAAATTACACAAAAGGAATTTGACACTTTAACAGTCAATGAATGTGGAATTAAAGAATGTCCCTCTGGGGATTATTCAGAAATAAATTTATTTGCAGAGAAGTGCAGTTTCGGAGAGTGGTGCAGCTTTGCAAAGGGGTGCAGCTTTGCATATAGGTGCAGCTTCGCAGATGGGTGCAGCTTCGAGAAGTGCAGCTTCGCAAAGGGGTGCAGTTTCGGAGAGTGGTGCAGCTTCGCAGAGAAGTGTAGTTTCGGAGAGCGGTGCAGCTTCGCAGAGCGGTGCAGCTTTGCAGAGTGGTGCAGCTTTGCAGAGAGGTGCAGCTTCGCAAAGGGGTGCCGCTTTGCAGAGTTGTGCGACTTCGCAGATGGGTGCAGCTTTGCAGAGTGGTGCAGCTTTGCAGAGAGGTGCAGCTTCGCAGAGGAGTGCAGCTTTGCAAAGTGGTGCATCTTTGCAGAGAGGTGCAGCTTCGCAGAGGAGTGCAGCTTCGCAGAGGGGTGCAGATTCGCAGAGTGGTGCAGCTTCGCAAAGGGGTGCAGCTTCGCAGAGAGGTGCAGCTTCGCAAAGGAGTGCAGCTTCGCAGAGGAGTGCAGCTTCGCAGAGGGGTGCAGATTCGCAGAGGGGTGCAGCTGCGCAAAGGGGTGCAGCTTCGCAGAGAGGTGCAGATTCGCAGAGAAGTGTAGTTTCGGAGAGCGGTGCAGCTTCGCAGAGGAGTGCAGCTTCGCAGAGGAGTGCAGCTTTGCAAAGAGGTGCAGCTTCGCAGAGAGGTGCAGTTTCGCAGAGGAGTGCTCGTTTGAAGATAGAGAATCCAAGGTATTGCAACCCTATTTTATCCGAATTAATAATATTGGGTCACGTATAGATGGTTGTATAATTTTCAATTTTGAAGATGGAATTTATGTTCGCTCGGGTTGTTGGTTTGGGAGTGAAAAGGATTTTATTGAAAAAGTGAAAGAAGTTCATAAAGGTAACAAGCATGAGAAAGAATATTTGCTTGCAATTAAATTGGCAAGAGTAACATTCGGAAAATAATGAAAGAATTCAAAGAGTTATTAACCAATAACACAAACATAAATGAAATTAAGAAAAATTACACAAAAGGAATTTGACACTTTAACAGTCAATGAATGTGGAATTAAAGAATGTCCCTCTGGGGATTATTCAGAAATAAATTTATTTGCAGAGAAGTGCAGTTTCGGAGAGTGGTGCAGCTTCGCAAAGGAGTGCAGCTTCGCAGAGAAGTGCAGCTTCGCAAAGGGGTGCAGTTTCGGAGAGTGGTGCAGCTTCGCAGAGAAGTGTAGTTTCGGAGAGCGGTGCAGCTTCGCAGAGCGGTGCAGCTTTGCAGAGCGGTGCAGCTTCGCAGAGGAGTGCAGCTTCGCAGAGGAGTGCAGCTTTGCAAAGAGGTGCAGCTTCGCAGAGAGGTGCAGTTTCGCAGAGGAGTGCTCGTTTGAAGATAGAGAATCCAAGGTATTGCAACCCTATTTTATCCGAATTAATAATATTGGGTCACGTATAGATGGTTGTATAATTTTCAATTTTGAAGATGGAATTTATGTTCGCTCGGGTTGTTGGTTTGGGAGTGAAAAGGATTTTATTGAAAAAGTGAAAGAAGTTCATAAAGGTAACAAGCATGAGAAAGAATATTTGCTTGCAATTGAATTGGCAAGAGTAACATTCGGAAAATAATGAAAGAATTTAAAAAGTTTTTAACCAATAACCATTTATTATGATAACATTAAAAGAATTTAAGGAATTGCCATTTGGAGAAGTTTTTTCCACTGGCATACTTCCCAACTCCCCAGAAGGAATATTTATGACTAATACTGGTGGAAATCTTCGCTGGGTAGCCAAAAAAGGTGAAATAAATGATTGGGTTGTCTATTGCCATTGGGAGGATAAAACCGTCGAATGGATTGCTCAACATGGAGATAAGGTGCAGAATACAGAAAATATCAAAAGATGTGTCCAATGTGAAGATGATGTTTTGAAACTTTACCGACATTAAAGTAATGGGTAAGCCTTTCCCCATAAGTAAAGGCATAAATCAAATATTTATTTTTATGACTAAATTTGAATTGATTACAGACGTTGCAAAAGAAGCTGGTGTAACAAAGAAAGACGCCACCGCTGTTGTGGACGCTTTTTTGAAAGTCATCCCCCCGGCATTAAAATCTGGCGAGAAAATTATCCTAGCCCATTTCGGAACATTCTCCCAGAAAACAGTTGCCTCCCGTATGGGAAGAAACCCGGCCACCGGAGAATCACTTTCCATTCCGGAAAGAAAGAAACTAGTGTTCAAATTCTCAAAAAACCTGTAGCCCGATTTTCGACAAAAAGCGAACCCCGACCAAAAATCGGGGTTTTTTTGTGCTTTGTTGTGAAGTGGTGAAAATTTGACCTCATTGGATCAACCAGGATGAACGATCTTTAGTCGAGTGGGACAATGCTATTACCGAAATGGGCAGCATAATGACAATCATCACAGTAGATGACCACATTAGATTTAAGAAGTCTTAACTCTGGGTACTTTCCTTTCCCCTTCAAATGATGAAAGTTTTTATGGGAAAATTCATGAATGGGATCCCCGCACTTTTCACAAACATGTGGGCGTTCATTCCATATCTCCCGGAACATAGCTAATTCTCCGTTAGATTTATATTTCTTTTTAATGGGAGAGCGCTTAATAGGTTTATAATTTAAAAGTTGAGAACACGACTTGCAATAGCCATGACTGAACAGATATTTAGGCTTATGACAGCCTTTGCATATTTTCAATTTTTGCTTTATCATAATTCGGCCTGTGCGTACCCTAGTTCCCGAAGATACACGTTTATCCTTTCCAAACCCTTTGCTGTGACATAGGTAGTGGAAAAATATTGAACATCACCATTAATTTCCTTTTCAGTTTTTTTAACGACAAATAATTTCTGATCAAGATATTCCTGATGGGGGAGATTCCAATTCTTTCCTGGCTGCTTACTTAAAATCCCATGCTTGCGAAGAATTTCAAATAACTGATTTGGCCCGGCATTTTCATAATGTAAAGTCTTTGCTACATCTGCAATAGTCATATACTTATCGGAATCCAAAAACCTATCATAGCTTTCAGCTTTTGGTTGTAACTGTTTGACCTTACCTTCAGCTAATTCTCTTTTCTCATACTGATCTGCCCATGCCCTTGCTGCAATAGCTGGATTATTAAAATCCGGTAATTGTACTAATCCTTTTTTAGCCACTTTCTCCATTTCAATAAAATACTGCCTAGCCTGTTTCCCCTTCTCTGTTCTTTGGAGCATTGAAATTTCTTTTGCACAATCAATAGTAAGGGCAAAATCGGTAAGTTCTTGATTTGCAAGGGCGTTAAATACTTTACACCCAATATAATCAGTGCCTTGCATAAATCCATATTGGAGTTGTCTGTCAAACCAATTAAGGAATCTCTCTGATGCCCCAAGAAATGTCTGCAATTCTCTTGCGCTTACAACCTTTTGTCCGTTGTTGTCTGAAATTTTGATTAATTCTTTCATCTTACTTTAGATTAATACATGGCATTCCGGAAAGTGTTTTTATTTTGCCTTTTTTTATACGATCATATACAGTTCTTTTTGGAATTCCAGTGATTTTTGAATATTCATCAATCGATACCCTACCTAATACCTCGTCACATTCTTTTGCGATATCATACACATCTTCAATGGGAAGTTTATGCATCCTATTCAATTTTCCTTGTTCTATCATTGCAATTTTTTGTAATATGTTTATGGTGTTTACACACTCGTTAGGCAACATTTAAAGAAGCCTACCCACGTTTAATCCAGTAATTGTAAATTCCCATGCTCCACGAATATGTATAAAAGGCGGTTAAGGCAACTATACCCCATTGCTCATTCGTAATTGAGGTATAAAACCAAAATGGTTGTCCAATAAGTCCGATAATGTAACCCCATCGCTTCCATTCTTCTTTTCGTGCTACTAACCAAATCGCTGAACACCCGAATATTAAAATCATTATTTGCGAAAAATCCATAAAAATAAACGTTGCCTAACACGGTGTATATGCCATGCCAGATAGTTTTAGCCGTGATTTGAAAGTTTTGCGTTTGGCACGGCACATACACCAAACGTTACCAGCAATGTTAAAACAGCGTTGGCAGCTTACGTTCTACGGTGCAAATAGTATCGTTATGGCTGCCACCGTGAGCAACTAATAACACTTCTATTAATTCAGTATCTCGTTTTTTGCCCACACCCGAACTATTCCACCCAAAGCACATTACAGTCCCGTTTGGTTTTAATATTCGGCTAATTTCGTTTATGTGCTTTGTTCTCCAACTGCTTTGTGTGGTTTCCATTGTAACAGGTATTCCAACATTTTTATAACATTCGCTTACTTGCCTCAATGAATATGGTGGGTCGTAAAAAACGAAGTCAATTGAATTATCCTCAAACTGCTTCAAAAAATCAACAGCGTCTAAATGGTAATCCGTATCATAATCTGGGTTTAAATCGTTGGTAACTTTAGCCAACTTACATTTATTCGCAAACGGGTCAATACTTACCATTTCTTTTTTCAAATACTTATCAATCAGTTTTCGGATACATTTAATATCGAAAGTGTTTGAGTTTGGCATTTCCCACACACGTGAGAATAAAACACTGCTGGTAACACGTGGTATAGTTAATTGGGGGCTTTGTTCGTTATTCATCATTATATCAATTTATTAAGTTTCTGCCGTGCGGATAGGTTGTCGGTTTCTAATCCCCAACTAACCATACCACCACCGTTAGGCAACATTTGACTGCCACACCTGCCTACGTGATTCTTTCTTGGTCGGAGTACCATCTTTTTTTAGCTCTATACCTGTATATGTTGCACAAGGTTTATTGTCATAACCCCAAGCAAATCCCA
>Ga0315284_10002963_pt1 | contig 24197 bp, 21 predicted proteins | sample YL17G09_16_MG_FD_203696 | JGI IMG/M metagenome (GOLD analysis project Ga0315284, IMG submission 203696) | Sediment microbial communities from Yellowstone Lake, YNP, Wyoming, USA - YL17G09_16 | ecosystem: Environmental > Aquatic > Freshwater > Lake > Sediment | place: USA: Wyoming | collected...
CCTTCGTCCTGCAACTCCTCCTGGTAGAGCAGGCGGACGTTTTCCTCATCATCGATAACGAGGATCTTTTTGGAACGCTTACCTCTTTTTCTCATCGCCTCCCCCCCCCGTTCTCATGTGTCCTAATGGTATTCCATTCCCATGAAGAGGCAGCCGGATGGTAAAGGTGACCCCTTTTTCCAGGTTGTTCCGGGCCTCAATGCTTCCCCTGTGGTAGGAGATAATTTTCTGAACGATGGAAAGACCCAACCCCACCCCTTTGTCACGGGTGGTGAAGAAGGGATTGAAGATGTTATTCAGGACTTCAGAGGGTATGCCCTTGCCGGTATCGCTCACCTCAATGACAGCGGCATTGTCTTCCCAGACAGGGTAGCTCTTCACCGTGAGGATTCCCCCCTCTTCCATGGTTTCAATGGCATTGTAAAAAAGGTTGATGAAGACCTGCTTGATCTGCTGAAAATCGCAGTGAATCAGGGGAAGGTCAGGGGACAGGTTCTTTTCAACCTGGATTCCGGTGTCATCTAAATTTTCAGAGACAAGGGTAAGGGTGTCTTCCAGAATCTGGTTGAGATTATTCGCCTTGAGATCGAGCTTTGGCTCTTTGGAAAAGATGAGGATGTCGGTTAAGGTCTTCTCGAGCCTCTCAACCTCTTGCACGATAATCTTGGAATAACTCTTTTCCGTGGGGGTTGTGGAGCTTTTTTCCAGCCTCCGTGCAAACCCGCCAATGGCAACCAGGGGATTTTTTATTTCATGTACGACAACCGAGGACATCATGCCGAGGGTGGCGAATTTTTCATTCTGGATCAGTTTTTCCTGGGCAACCCTCAATTCTTCGTTCATCACCCCGAGGTTTTCATAAAGACGGGAGTTCTCAATGGCGAGACCGGCCTGGTTTGCCAGCATGGTGAGAAGCTTCACATCATGTCCGGAAATGGGCTGCTGGTTGAACAGGTTGTCAACCATGATCACCCCGATTGCCCCTTTTTTTCCGCACACCGGGACGAGGGCATACGGTGCTGGAGAGATCCTGGAAAAGATCTGTTGGGAGATGATGGAATCCTGGTGGGGATTGCCGGTGATGAACGTTTTTTCAAACAGGACAGCCTCGGCGAGAAGGCCGCTCTCTTCTCTGAGCGGTAATTTTACCTCTCGCACTGTTCGGTCTACTATGGATGATACCTTGCTCGTTTTCCATCGCCGGTGAGATTTGACCCATTCGAGGAAGCCTTTGCCGTTCTCTGAAAGCTCCTTCCACACCTTTCCTGCTTCTTCAGCACTGTCTGGACCGACTCCTATCTTTCCCTCAATAAGCTTTTTATTCTCGCTGACAAGGAAGAGCATGGCCCGGTTGAAGCCCAGGCCTTTCCCCATCGTAACTGCTGCCAGGGTGATATGAAAGAGGTCTTCTAATTTGATGGTGGTCATCAGCGCCTGAGACAGTTCATAGAGGAGAGAGAGTTCCCTGACGATCGTTTCTTTCTCGCTGGTTGAACGCTCAGACGAAGTGATTGCCTTTCTATGTTCCTCACGGAGCTGTAATCCGCGGATAGCCCCGGTGAGTCCCTTGGCTACTACCGATAAGAGGCGAACCTTATCCTCATCCCACCGTTTACCCGAACGGGCCTTCAGGCTCAAGACGCCGAAGAGGGAATGGTCATCCATCAGGGGGATAAAGGCGAGTTGTGAGTAGCCTTGATGCTCGCCCAGTAATGCGGCAAGGGTTTCATCGTGCTGAGTTTCCGTGTCAATGATGATTATTTTTTTCTCAAGAGCCGCCTTTCCGACGAGACCTGCACCAACGGGGTACATTCTTCCGGGATCAGCATTCCCCTTCTCGTTCTGGACCCACAGGGTCAGCATATTTTTTTCAGGGTCCATGCTGTACAGCGCACAGACGTCGAGAGAGCAGTTTTCTGCCAGATAGTCCATGAGGCGCTTGAACCTCAGGGTGCTCTCAAGGTTTTGGCTATTGGCTATTTCAATGACGCCGCTTAATATTTCTGTGCTCGTTACCTGAGTCATCTCAGTTTCTTTCGCCTTAAGATCGGTTAAATCTCCCTGAGGAATTTTGCTGCCTCTTCCGGTGGTGTAGGGTTGATGTAAAACCCTGATCCCCATTCAAACCCTGCAATCCGGGTGAGCCGGGGTATGATTTCGAAATGCCAGTGGTTATACTCGCTGTTGGGAGAATTCAGAGGGGCGGTGTGGAGCATGTAATTGTAAGGTGGACAGGCCAGTGCCCGGTCCAGTTTTTGAAAGGTATCAGAGAAGATTTCGGCAAGAAATGTATATTTCCAATCCGGGTTTTGCTCAAAGGCTGACAAATGTCTCTTGGGCAGTATCCAGATTTCAAAGGGGAAGCGGGAGGCAAAAGGTGCGAGGGAAAAATATTCAGCGTTCTCTCCTACAATCCTTTCTCTTTCGGTGAGTTCCTGTTCGATGATGTCACAGTAGATACACCGTTCCTTATAGTCGAAGTAACTTTTTGCTCCGGCAAATTCCTCCAGGGGCCTTTTCGGTACAACGGGCAGGGCGATGAGCTGTGAATGGGGATGTTCTAACGATGCCCCTGCTCTCTCTCCCTGATTCCTGAAGATTGAGATATAACGGAACCTTTTATCACGCGAGAGATCGATGATCCGTTCCCGGTAAGCCCTGAGGATATCCTCGATATTTTTGAGGGGCATGGTGGAGAGAAGTTCACTGTGATTGGGCGACTCGATGATCACTTCATGGGCCCCAATGCCGTTCATCTTGTCGTAGATCCCCTCTGCTCTTTTATCCAGGTTGCCTTCAATCCGCAAAGCGGGGAATTTGTTGGACACCACTCTCAATGTCCATCCAGGTGTATTCGGCGGGGAGCCATCGGGCCGGTAGGCCATGATCTCCGGGGGGGTCTTATCCTCGTTTCCGGGGCAGAGCGGGCAGAACCCGCCCGTTAATTTTCTCTCCATCACTGCAAAACTGGTAGGCCTTCTCCCCCGGTCAGTGGATACGATTACCCACCTTCCTGAAACGGGGTCTTTCCTCAGCTCAGGCATATTCTCTTCATTACCTCTCTGCTGTTATCATAATCATAGTTCATCTTTTCCGTGAGGTCAACCGTAGAACCGGCAGGACTTATGAACTCTTTATTTCACCTGCTGTGAGGAGGAGCCGGTATGTTTTAGACTCCCCTCCTGGTAATTCCATTTCCCAGTGGGAGAGGATTGCTGAGCCCTGGTAGGTGCGTTCGAACCCCTCTTCGGACCGGGAAACCGTCTCCAGGGGAAACCGCCATACCTCGGCAGGGGGATCGAAGGTACAGGCAACCTCGAGATTTTTCCACTCGTCACGGAGGCAGATGGTTGCAACATTTCCTTCTTTTCCGGTGCTGTTTAAGAGGTCATCGGCGATGTGCCTTCCCGGGAAGAAGTAATATCTTTTCGGGTCATTCTCGGAGAGGAAGTTGAAATTGAACTCGATGCCAAACCAGAGCCTAAGTGTTACCGTATTTTGATTGGTGATCTGGTACACTACCTCAACTTCAGAGCTGCCGCCGCGAACGTTGAAGCTCTTGATGATCCTGACGGGGAATCTCTTACCGTCTTTTTCCCAGAGGTGGCCTTCCCTTCCAAGGGTAACCCGGATTTCTTCCCGGGACGGAGTATGGGAGATCTGGACGACCCGGTAGGGCTGGTTCACAAAATCACCCAATTCGGGATAGCGGGAGGTCTTGAAGTTTTCCAGGGTGGTCTCGCTCCCGAGCAAGTGGTCAAGAAAGGAGTAGCGGTTATACCAGTCATAGTGGAGAAATTCTTCCAGCCCCCGCTCTTTCTGGCTCACGATATCGTGGATGGACTTTGGTTCGTGGTTATTGGCCCTCTCCGACTGGTCCTCTGCCTCCTTCAGTTTTCTGTGGTAGGCTTCAACCCTCCGGGCCAGGACATTGGTGAGGTTGAAGGATGCGGGCTTATAATCCCACTCGATGAGAGAGCCACCATAGCTGGGCTTGAAGTAGAGGTTCATCGTGTCGCTGGAGATGATGAGTTCCGGAGAAGAGTCACAATCGAGATCATAGAGTTTGAAATCAAGCCAGGTACCATCCGGATGGTTGAGCTTATCCGAGATTGTTTCTGCCTTGATTAAGTGTTCGTACACGGCGTTCCGGAGGTGATTCAGGTAGAGACCTCCGAACAGTCCGTGCCAGTATGCACAGTTGCACTGCCCCTGATAGAGTTCTCTCCTGGCTTCCTGCACAGGCGGAACATCGTGGGGATCCTGGTTCAGGCGATTCACCTTATCGCTCACCCAGAGCATCTTTTTGTGCATGAGATTGCTCTCGGGATATTTGATGAGGAAGTTGTCGAACATCCCTCCCCTTAAGAATGGTTTATACTTTTCTTCCCGGTTCAGGACCCTGATCTCCTTGACCATATCCTGATAGCGAAGGGCAGTAGAGGCGGGAAGCGCCCATTCCATCATCTCTTCGTAAGAGGCGTTGGGGAGGTATATTCTTCCCATGGGAGGATAGGATTGAAGGTAGTCCGAGAACGTGATGGTTTTTATGAGGTCAGCCTGTTCTTCCAGGAGAGAGAGAAACGTATCCAGCCACCGTTCCTGGTAGACCCACTGGTGGGTTCCCGGCCACATGCCGAACTTCTCTCCGTCATCAGCATAGGTTACTGCCATGCCGTTGTTGTCACTTGCGAGGTACGTCAGGTATTCGATGGTCTCTTCTGGGGGTTTAAAGGGAATGGAGTAGCGCAGGCCCTTGTCAATGGGAAAGACAGCAACCGATAACCCCTCCTTCTCCGTAATATAATATCCAAAGATTTCCTCAGGGGCAAGGCCGGCATAACGGAAGTGGAGGTCGTCCACGATGGTATATGTAGCGCCGGCGTGAGACAGAATTTTGGGCAGGGAGGGATCCCATACCCGTTCTGCAAGCCAGATTCCCTCAGGAGTAGAGCCAAACCGGTTCTCGGAAAATTCCCTGAGCATCCGGATCTGATTGAGAGTATCTTCTTCCCTAAGCATGGAGAAGATCGGTTCATAAAAACCGCCTCCCAGCATCTCGACCTGGCCGCGCCGTACCATCTCCCGGATAAGGTCGAGGAAATGAGGCGCCTTCTTATCCAGCCATTCCAGGAGGGGACCCGTATAGTGGAGTGAAAAGCGGATGGAAGGATGTCTTTCCATGATCTCCAGGAAGGGGCGATAACACTTCTGAAAGCCCTCCTCAAAGACCCAATCGAAGTTTCCCACCGGCTGGTGATTATGGATACCGATTAAAAAGTTGATTTTCTTCATCTCGTTTCACCAGCTCCCTGTGGTTTTCTCTGAGGTGAAATCCAGAGGAGGCTTAGAGTGCTTTCCCCGCCTGACCATGGTGAAGGGTAGGGCATCACTTTTACTGCTCAGGACTTTTCGTGGATCGAGGTATATCGAGAGGTGAGACTGTAGTTTTAAAATTCACGCACTCCAGTATAAGAAAAATGGGCTTTTTCAGATAACAGGTGAAGGTTATATTGACCTGGCCTTTTCCTTGGCCTTTTCCTTAGCCTCTTCCCCCATTTTACATTCTATACACTGGGTGGTTACCGGCCTTGCCTTCAGTCTCTCTTTCGTTATTTCACCGCCGCAGATCTCACAGATGCCGAATGTGCCGTCGTCAATTCGCTTGAGTGCCTCTTTGATCTTGAGGATGAGTTTCCTTTCCCTCTCTCTGATTCGTAGCAGGAAGTTGCGGTCTGACTCCAGAGAGGCCCTGTCCGTAGGATCAGGGAAATGCTCTTCCTTGTCGGTCATGGTAACAACAGTTTTTTCTGCCTCTGATATGAGTTCATCCAGTTGCTGGCGCAGAAGAAGCCTGAAATATTCCTGTTTTTCCTTATCCATATTCCATCAGGTGCGGGTAGTTACTTCCCTCGTGCAATAAACTTTTTATCAATCCTTTTGAGCTTCTCAACAATCCCGCCGTACTCCAGCTCGGAGTAGGGTAACATTGCGGGACCAAAGAAACCCTGTCTTCTCAGTTCAGTTGCCTTTTCAGAGATTCTATCCCTCACGTGGTCCCAGTAGGGGTGGTCAAAGGCATCGGCTGGTTCTGTCAATTTTCCTTCCCGGACACAGAAAGCGCTGCAACTGACAACAGGGGGACCGTCAAAGAAAGAGATGCAGGAATTCCTCTTTACCGGCATCAAGGGTCCATTATGGCTCCCCCTCATGAACCCCGCCACATACTGTCCAATATTGAAGGGAGAGAGGATTTCGCCGGTGGCCGGGAAAGCCCCCTGTACCCTTACTAACATAATGGGATCGTCTTTCCCCGTGTATTTGCCGGCAATATTGTGCAGACGGGTAGTGCTCACCGCTGCTGCTTGTTCGCCTGTATTCCTCGAATGGATGGATTCGACAACGAACTGCTCGAGGTCGCGCAGCAGGGCGGCGATATCGTACAGCTCTTCCGGGGCATTCAGTTCTATGACCCGGTCCACTTCAGTATATGACACATCCATGATGGTGTATTTGAACCCCTTATCCATGCTGGGAGAGAGCATAAGGCCTGAATTGTGCATGGGATCCGAGAAACCAAGGTAGAGAGGAAGGTTGTAGGCACCCGGATCTGTTTTGTCTGCGGCAAAAAAGAGGAACGGCTCATTTGGTCTCTCATTGATTTCCATTTCTGCCACAGCCGGTCCCAATCCCTTTACATTCCCTGAAAAGGCGTCTTTGAGTAAATCCTGGCCGGCACCGTACAGCCCCTGGGCTTTCGCTACTTCGGTTCCTGCCCGAAAGGCATCCCAGGCAAGTTTGTGAACCTTCTCGTTTAAGACCCCTTGCTGGTGTGTACAGAGGATGGCGATATCATCACCGGTGAAACTCACGATGTGATCAATGAGAAGGCCTTTCCCATTTGTTTTTACATAGTCCTCAACCGTTTTAAGGAGCTTGTCACTGGGTTTAATGTGACCGCCGATGCTTCCCACGTCTGCTTTGATTGCACAGATAGTAATCTTCATGCTTACCTCCTTTGATTCGCGATAGAGTAAAAACCATCCAAAAAATCCTTGTAATTATCTATCAGAAGGCTTTTTCCTGTCAACATATAATTAAGAGGATTCTGTCCATAGAATTCTTCATTGCTCAACATTTTTTCGATGATACTCCCGGAGTGTGGTGAACCACGACCCTACAATATTTTGACATTCAGGGAGGGTTGACTTATCATTTTTTTATGAGGGGGAAAATTGATCTTAAAGACCTGCTCCTGGGGGAGCTTGAGACAATCCTCGTCTCCCGTGGGAAGGAGAAATACCGGGCCGGCCAGATCCTGACCTGGATGTACCAGAAGGGGGTGACTCAGTTTGATGAGATGACCACTCTCTCCCTCTCCTTGCGAAGGGAACTCAAGGATATCTTCACCGTAAGTCAGCTTACCCCTGAAAGGGTTGAGGAGTCCCAGGACGGGACAAAGAAGTTCCTTTTCCCCCTCCTGGACGGAAACTCAATAGAGACTGTTCTGATACCGGAGAGCGGACATCAGACCATCTGTATCTCCACCCAGGTGGGCTGTCAGCTCAGGTGCCGCTTTTGCCTGTCCGGTAAGAATGGCCTCGTGAGGAGTCTGAAGGTATCCGAGATCGTTAACCAAGTATGTGCAGTTAAAAAGTATGCTGGAAGGGAAGAAAATCTGAATCTGGTCCTGATGGGCATGGGCGAGCCCCTGGCCAATTATGACAATACCGTGAAGACGTTGAAGATTATCTTAAGCCCCTGGGGTCTTCATTTTTCTCACCGCAGAGTCACCCTCTCTACTGCCGGTCTCGTTCCGGAGATGGAGCGGTTGGGCCAAGAACTGCCTGTCAACCTGGCTGTTTCCCTCAATGCCAGCAATGACCAGACGAGAAGCTACCTCATGCCGGTAAATAAAAAATATCCTTTGAACGAACTCCTCGAAGCCTGCTCCCGTTATCCTCTCCCTCCCCGAAAGAGGATTACCTTTGAATACAACCTGATCAGGGGCATAAACGATTCTGCAGAGGATGCTCAAAGGTTGATAAAGCTGGTGAAGGATATTCCCTGCAAGGTGAACATCATCCCTTTCAACCCCCATCCAGGGGTCAGCCTGGAGAGGCCGGATCATGAAACAGTGCTGAAATTCCAGGAAATTCTCCATGACCATGGCATCAGTGCGATGATCCGTAAGAGCAAGGGTGCTGATATCCATGCAGCGTGTGGACAGCTGTCATATCAGAAGTTGAAAAGTTAAATACAGGGTCAAGGGTCGTAGGATTAGAATAGGGTCGCGGGGTCAGGGATCGTAGGGTCGAGGATTAAGTCCATTTTTTACTCCTTGGCCCTTTCTCCTTCGCCCCTGCATTTACGCCCCTTCGCTACTTCGCCCCTGTTTTTAAGACCCTTGCTACTTGCCCCCCTTATACAAAGGGGTTTACTCTAAAATTAATTCTTTCTGATACTGTGACGGGTCGTAGGCATCCAGAGGTGGAGTATAGCCGGCGGGAGCGCCGGCCTGTTTTCGAGCAGCCTGCAGATCTTCTGGAGTAAGTTCCCTGGGGATACTCAACTGCTGCCCGGGGAAGATGAATTGAGGATCACGGATCTGATCCCGGTTAGCCTTGTAGAGGATAGGCCAGAGGAAATGATCACCGTACACCAGCTTTTTGGCAGCAATATCGGCAAGGGTTTCGCCTTTTCTTACGAGATAAACCGAGGGAGATATTTTCTCCAGCCATTGAGACCATAACTCTTGAGCCTTTTTCTTTGCCAGGGCTATGATTTCCTCAGCTTCCTTTTTTGTCTGTTCAACCATCTGTGCTGCATCCCGGTTAGCTGAATCGATTATCTCGTTTGCCTTCTTCTGGACTGTCTTGAGAGACTCACTTTCCTGGATTTCCTTTTCCAGGAGCACTTTTTTCTTCTCCGGCAGGCGGAGGAATTCCTGAGAGATAATGAGAAACTCCCGGGCATTCTGACAGGCGGCGTAGTAATCGCCGCGCTCGTTAGCAGATTCAGCCTTTTCCAATAGTTCACTCGCCAGGGAAAAGAGTTCGGGGAGGTACCGGCTCAGCTCTGCGTGGTTGAAGCCATTCCACTTCTCTTTCGCTTCTGAGATTGCCTCTTTTGCCTTCTCTGCAAAGGCGAGCTTCCCCTTTTCCACCAGCGATGCTGCGGTTTCAGCCTCTTTTTTTGCCTCCTTAGCTAAAGACTTAGCCCGTCTAAAGCTTTCTTTCTCAATCTCCTTTTGCGCCTGCGTGAACTTTTCTTTGGCTTTTCCATAATTCTCGGCTGCGTAGAGATGTGCTTCTTTCTGATAGGCGCTATTCAAAGCATTTTCCGCCTCCTTAATCTGATTGAAGGGCGGGCGGGCGCATCCGAGGATAAAAAAAAGGCAAAGGGAAGGGAGAACGATAATAAAACGTTTAAACTCTCTGACTGACAGGCTCATAGGATATTACCTTTTAGTCTCAAAATGAGTGATTGTCAACCTTCGAATGTTCCGGGAAATGGCCCAGGATATTTACATAAATACATATCCTTCAGTTACTACGTTAAGTTTCTGCAGGTCACAAACGCCCAGGTCCTGTTTTGCGGCAAGTTCGAGATAGTGTATATTACCTGGGTCTTTACCGAGAATCCGTGTCCCGACAGCGTCTACCGAGACTGGGTTCATCCCGGCAATAATGAGGTCAAGTGTGGTCGGAGGGCATCCAACCCAGAGACCGTATTTAAACCCGCCCCTGACCACAGCGGTTTTGGCATCAAGAATACAGAGGTGTGGCCTGACGACCTTGTTGATGTCAACGATATTCTTCTCAAGCCCATTGTGGAGGAACGCCTTTTCTTTTTCATAGATTGCCCCGTACATATTCTTCATATTCATGGTGACAGCGCACCAGGGATGAGTCTTCAACACAGGAACGCTGACGATGAAGCTCTGTTGAAGAACCGTGGAAATTCTTAATCTTTTCAGTGAAAGAGGCCTTGGGACCTCCACCTCAACTGACGGACCCTCGCTTAAGTTGATGACCTGGGCACCGAATTGTTTCCCCAGTTGATACACCCGCAAGGATGTGAACACCTCATGGGCATCGTTGAAACTGCAATCCGCTTCACCAATATAGAGCGGAGAGCCATAGGTTGAAAAAACCTCCAGGACGGCCTTCAATACTTCAATACTAGTATGTGACCCCGGTTCACCGGGGACCCCTCCGCACAGATTTGGCTTCACCAGGATCGAGGGAAACTGTTTTACCGTCTTTACATCAACCCCGCCCAGGAGTTCAACGGCGGAAAAGACAGCTTTTCTAGTATCGCTGTTTTTTACAATGATTACCTTCTGGTCAGTGATGTCCATAGGGTTCAAGGGGTCAAGGCTTCGAGGGTTCAAGTGGTAAAGGGGGCATGCTCATTGGTGCAGATTAGCACAGGAGGTATGCAGTTACAATGAAGATGGATGCAAATTCTACAAGGACTTGAATTTTTACCTAGCAAATTGTATAGTTTATATAGGAGTAGAAGATGACCAATATAACGATCTCCCTACCTGAAGACAGTGTTCTGAAACTGAAAGAGATAGCCACTCGCCTGAGCGTTTCGCCTGAAGCGTTGGCACGGGCAAGCGTTGAAGAACTCCTTACACGGCCAGATGAGGCATTCCGAGCGGCGGCTGAATATGTCCTCAAGAAAAATGCCGAACTTTATCGTCGGCTGGCGTAATGCGCTATCTCACTCTCAATGAAGTTCTTGAACTATATCTGCGGATAATCGAACAATCCGGGGGAGCCGTAGGCATTCATAATCTTGACGCCTTGGAATCAGCTTTAGCACAGCCTCGCATCACATTTGGTGGTGATGAGCTTTATCCCATGATTGTTGAGAAAGCTGCAGCCTTAGGTTATTCTCTTATAATGAATCATCCTTTCGTGGACGGCAATAAGCGAATCGGTCATGCTGCAATGGAGACTTTCCTCATTCTGAATGGCTTCGAAATAGATACGACGGTAGATGAACAGGAACAAATCATACTGCGTGTAGCATCAGGCGAATTGAAACGGGAAGACTTTACCAAGTGGCTTCGCGATCACATCGCACAAAGAAGTAGTGATAGGTGATCTCGAATTCTGGGAAACGTCCCCCTCACCCTCATTATTTGTTACTATTCACTGTTCTTATAGAGGTAACAGATACGGGTGACAAAAAGATTCCTCAGTTTCGCTATGATAAGATCTCGTTTGAAATGGCTATATAAGAGTTTCTAATAGGCGCTGATCCCATTTCCGCAGTGTGGATTGTCTCGGACAGCATCCGCGAAGGTGCTGCCCTCAACGCCGTCCAGATTGCGGAGATTGTGTTGGAAAATTTTTGTAGCACAGAGCGCTGAGCTATACAATTACCAAATATTTTAGCATTTGATCTCTTTGGAGTGAACCTCTGTGAAAATATAAATACTTCAAAGATTGCTACGTGTCTATGCAATATTATTATAGTATGTTTTACCTTGTAATGGGTGACAACAAACGCCGTTGTCACCTTGAACAATCTCTTTTAGATTAGAACCTTTTCTCTAGGATTTCTATGATTTACCTTTCCTTCCATTGTTGATTCACGGCCCCGCCAGTCATCGAACACAAACCGAGGGCAAACCGAGCAACAGCGATTCAGTCTGTGAAGTCAAGCGCGATGTTCGCTCCTATTCTTTTTTCATTCTTTTTCGTATCCAAGCAGGGTCTCTCCTGCAGTCCAACACGCCGTAAATCCTCACTTCGTTTCCCTCTACCCGATAGTAGATGGCGAAGGGAAATCTCTTGGACAGGAGACGTTGATATTTTTCAAAATGGATACTGTGAATTCCAGCATATAGTCTTAACGACTCAATATCTGAGAAAATGCTTTCTATGAAATAATCGCCGATTCCTTTCTCTTGTGATTCGTAGAAAAGATACCCTTCTTTTATATCCTCCTCTGCAGACTCTAAGATTTTTATCTTCACGTAAGAGACCCTTTTATACGTGCCTTGGCCTCATTCCAGTCTCTGAAGTTATCTTTTCCTTCTTTTATTCTTTCTTCTCTTTTTCTAAGAACATCACCGTGCCACTGCGGAGACAGGGATTCTGGTATATTCTGGCAAAGATCGTCCCAAAGCATCTCCATCGCCTGCAATTTCTCTTCCATGCTCATTTCTTTTAAATTTAGTGTCATAAATTTTCCTTTCCTTAACTTAGGGACATCCCATTACTTTTTAATTGAGCAGTATAATAGATTTTCTACTGTATCCAGTCTCCGCATGTCAAGGAATATCTTGACCCCGATCACTATTTCTCTATTTCTGAATTTTGAGCGGAATATACCATTCACTGCCGAGGATCACGGTTGTTTATCAACACCAAGCTGCTTTCTGATAAGTTTGCAGAGACTGTCTTTAATTTCTGCATGGCGTGGAACAGGGGCTTTTCTTCCGTTTCTTGGATTCACATAGATGTCATGATTAGAACCGTGACGCTTCAGGTAGCATCGAGCGTCAACAAGTTCACGGATGAAGAGGTTCCGCTTCAAGCCTCAACCCCTATTTCTTTCGCATGAATTTCAGTAGGGATAGGGATTTCCTCCTCCATCATCATTAGCTTGTAGGCTTCTTGGATATTTTGCTCAAGCTCTTCGAGCGTTTCACCTTGACTGAACACTCCTGGAACTTCTTTGAGTCTGCCCACATACCATTCTTCATCAATCCAGTATTCGAGCGTAAAATGTCTTATCATAACTTCTCCACCCCCTTTAAATCTCGCTATCTGCCACTCATTTTACTCGCCATTAATAAGGAAAGCAAAGCCTTTGGGAAATTAGCAGGCTGCTGAAAAACACCCATCTGCGGAGTTACCCTCGTCCTTCGTCGCCTGCGCGCTGAAGCGCTTCGTCGCGCAAGCGTCGTTGCAGCGTACAAAAAACGTTTGGTCGTTCTTACGATAGAATTTACCGCAGGAGCGGCCCAAGGTTTTATACTCCTCAGGATTTCGCCTGCCTGCGCGTAGCCCCGCCTCCAGAAGCCTTGCGGAGGGCAGGCGCTTCGGCGAAGGCAGGGGTGCCTTGTCCGCCACAGGCGGAGACATTTTTGATCAGCCTTACAAAAGTTGCTTTTTCAACAAACTATTAGGGAACAGCACCCGTTATAGTGAACGGTGAATAGTAAAAATAAAATACAGAATTCAGTCCGCCCAAGGCGGATTATTCTGTCCGCCTCTGGTGGATGACTCCTGACTCCTGAATTCCTGCTGTTCACTATTCACTAACGACTATTCACTGTCTTCACAGCTTTTCTTCCACCGCTTTTACCTTTCCTTCCATTGTTGCTTCACGGTCACGGCGGTCATCAAGTTTAATAACCGTATAAACCCGCTTCACCCCTTTCTGAAAGGGGGTCTCATGCATGCGCCTGATGACTGCCAGGAGTTCATCCAGGCTGCCCTCGATGACGGTTCCCATAGGGGTCAACTGGAATTTCAGGCCAGATTTTTTTAATTCCTCAATGGCGCCTGCCACATACTCGCTGACCCCTGTTTTACCAATTCCCAGCGGTACGATACTCACTTCTGCCATAGCCATGGATTAGCCCTCCTTATTCGTCAGGGAATCACTGACGAGATTCTGAAATTCAGATCCGCCTGCGGCGAAACTTCAGACGTTAGACACCAGACTGCAATTCAGACACCGGACTCCAGACCTTAGACACCAGACCTTTTTGGCCATTCCTTAACCTACAGCCTGATGTCTGAAGTCTATGGTCTAATGGCTGTATTACGGTCTATGGTCTAATGTCTGAATCACTGACGTCATTATACCACTCTTCAGTTCCTCGACCCATACCTGTTTCCCATCTGTGATGAACGAAACGGCACCTTGCTGATCAATCCTGATTACTTCTACCCCCATTTCTTTGTAACGCTGAATGATACGGGAATGGGGAAGAAACTTTCCCAGCTTTCCGGTAAATACTGCAAGCATCGGCCTCACCGCACGGATGAATTCTTCCGAACTGGAAGTCAGGCTGCCGTGGTGAGGCACTTTGATTACCGTACTCCTGAGATTCTTCCCGGTGCGGATGATGTCCGCTTCAGCCTCATTCTGAATATCTCCGGTAAGGAAAAAACTCACCTCTCCCAGGGTTATTCTGAGAGCCAGGGCATTGTTGTTCCCCACCCATGAAGACTGGGGCGGGGGATTGAGAAAATCTATCCGGACGCCGTTGATTGCGAGAGACGGCGTAGTGCGGTTTACCACCCGGGAATTCCCTTTCACCGAGCCAATGACCTGATGAAGTTTTTCGGCAAGCGGCGGTGGAGCTTCGTCTCCGTTCCACCAGAAAACACCCGGGTTGAAATTCCTGGCGATAAACGGCAGTCCATTCAGGTGGTCAGGGTGAGGATGCGTCAGGACTACATAGTCGAGCTTTGTTATCTTCTTTTTCCAGAGGAAGGGGGCAATTGCCCTTTCTCCGATATCGATGTCTACGTCGCTGTGGAAACCCCCGCCATCAACGAGCATCTTTCTGCCGTAAGGGAACTCCACCAGCACACTCTCTCCCTGTCCGCCGTCGAGAAAGGTTATTCTGAGGTCATGGTTAAAGCGGTCTTGATACTTGTAATGGACAAGATCAGCACTGAGGAAAAGGATGACCGAGACAAAGGCATATCTGAAAATGCGGTTTTTCCTGAAGTTACAGAGGAGGAATACGCCTGTGTACAGGAGAGAGATCTCGAAAAGGGATGGGGTGGTAACGCGCAGTTCACTAAACGGTAGATGGGCAAAGAATCTGATCAGAATAATGGCACTGTCGATGATCTGTTCATCACATGCGAGCAGGGGGCTGGCTATGGTGGGGAAAACAAGGGAAAAGAAAGCGATGATAAGCCCAAGAGGGACGGTTATAAAACCGAGCAGAGGGATAAGGATAAGGTTAGAAACGATGCTCACAATCGAGATGCGGTTGAAGTACAGGGCAACCAGCGGGAGCGTTCCCAGCGTGGCTGCAACTGTGGCGAACAGGGCTCCCCTCAACCACCTAAAGACCTTTATTTCCCACTGGTAGCGGAGTTGTGCAATTGGCTTTTCCTCGGGCAGGAGGAGCGCAATCTTCGGGATGAGGTAGATAAGGAAAAAGACTGAAACAAATGAGAGCTGAAAGGAAATATCCAAGAGGGAAACCGGTGAGAAGAGGAGAATGATGAGGGCAGCGAGGCAAAGGGTATTCATGAGGTCCCTCTCTCTCCCCAGGATCATGGCTGTGAGGTAGGAAACCACCATGATGAATGCCCTCTGGGTTGGAAGGTTCCAGCCTGAAAGGAGTGCATAGAAAAGCACTGGAAAGATGGCCAGAAACGAGGCCCAGGTATGGATGGAGAGGAGGAGGGTCAGGCGGTAAGATCTCTTCAGGCACCACCTGATGAGGAGATAGGCAAAAGCGGCCACGATCCCCACATGCAGGCCGGAGATGGCGAGGAGATGAGCTACACCGGCAATCACAAAATCTTCCTGGAGCGACGGAGTAATCTCCCCCCTGTCTCCCAGGATCATGGCTAAGGCTACGCCGCGGGATGGGGTTTCCATCGTATTCAGGAAGGTCTCTCGAATTGTCCCCCGTATCTTCCCGATGAAGTCAGGGTGGCTGCCCGCTCTCGCCATCTTAGCCAGATACCTAACATCAGGGAGAAACCCGGTGGCATAGATCCCTTCCCGGGCAAGGTGGCCAGCGTAGTCGAAGCATCCGGGATTCCCAAAATTCGAAGGTATTGTTACCCTGCTTAAAAAACGGATACAGTCACCGGAGTCGAGCTTTACGGAGCAATCCTTGACGGTCAGGAGGAACCTGCCGGTTACCGGGAAGGAGCGCTCTCTCTCATGGATGGCGGTGAGGCCGAGATAGAACCGGGTTCTGTCCCAGGAATATTCAGGAGAGCGGTAGAGGATACCCTCCAACACCTGCTTGTCTTCAGAGATGAAGTTCCGGATATGCTCTGCAGGCAAATCAGGATACCGGTAAGGGTGCATGCGGAAAACGCCGAGGGCGATGAGGCAACAGAAAATGAGCAGGTGAGAGACAGTTCTCCACCGGAACAGGAGAGCAGGCAAGAGGATGGCGAAGAGGATGGCAAGAAAGGCAATGAGGAAGTGAAACGGTATAAGGAAGTAATACCCGAAGACAATTCCGAGAATATAGAAGCGGGAAGAGAGGAGCATTCATATCATCTTTGGAGTTTAATTCTCACGGTATCATAAATAAGAGACGGAATATTTACAAGTAGGGGCGAACCGGCGGCTCGCCCCTGCCAAATTATTTATTGGATATTTCTGGAAATAAAAAAGGCAGAGGAGAAAACCTCCTCTGCCTTCCTTACATCCAAATAATCACTACGGACACGCTTACTGATAAGGGACGAGCATGATTTCCATTTCGATCACCTTCTGTGGACCCATCCCCAGTGTAAGCGGCTCAGGCTGCACCTCAGGCATCCCCCACCAGTAGTCGCCTTCTTTCACAGTTGGCGGCATTTTTACCTCCCACAGGAGAGAGACATACAGATAATAATCGCCGGTTAGACAGCTCTCCCGGTAATACGTGCATCCCGGGACAGTCAGCGTCAAGGGCTTGTCCACATCGATAACAGGGTCCATGACCTGGTCATAATCGACGCCTCCGTCCGGTGGCCTGGCGGGCGGGAAGGTCCAGCCCACAGCCGAATAGAGAAATGCCATCAGCTCTTTCGGGGGGGTCTGGAGCTTCTCCGGTACTTTGATGGTCAGGATCACCTGGTCGCACTGGTCACAGACATCCGTAATAGGAGGAGACGGGGTGAACTCCGTGCTTTCGCACGGCCCGAAGCAGCTGCCGTCATCCGCACAGACCTGGGCGCCTGTTTTACCGTTTGAGGCCGTGCATTGTCTGGTTTCGCCTGGCACACAAGTCGGCGAGCCCTCTTCACAAGCTACCGGGGTGGTAGGTCCGGTTCGTACGCAGCGCACATCCGCCAAGCTGTTAATATGGTTGAAAGATGCGGCGCCATTATCAAAAAGGACGCACCCAACCCAGTGCGCATTGTCTGAGGCTACGGTAGACGAAACAAACTCAAGCGGATGGCCTTCCGCAGCAGGATCCGGCTTGTTGCACGTTCCAGTAAGCTCAGGTGGCCAGTAACATCCCTCGATTCCAGGGCCACCAAATTCCGTATTTGGCGCGCAAGCTTCGTCAGCCATGTCAGCCATAGGACTGCCCTCAGTTATCGGGCAGTCACCGCCTGTCTCGGTGCCCGGATTGCCCCTGATCAGTGTCCTCATCTCGTCGATGTTCGGCAGCCGCCAGTCGTCATAGCCGCCGAAAACCAGCTCTTGGCAGTACCGTACTGCATCCGGTTGCGGGAGCCCACCGTCACCGGGGGTAAATGCATCTTTCTGCGGATTCTGCCAGCACAGCCCTGTTTCATTATCGCACCAGTACGAGTAATAGGTGCAGTCACACGGCTCCCAGCCCCTGCCGTCCGGCTTGCACGTCTGTTCTTTTACGGTGCCATCGGGACAGTAGCATGGCTGTGTCTGACCCTCTTTACAGTACACGCTGTGGAGGATCGTGCCGTTGTTTCCAACAATGTAGATATCATTGCCGGAGCTTCCCCAGATATCATTCAGGTCTTCCGAAACCGGGATCTTATTGCTGATATCATGCCATTGAGTGCCGTCGTAGTGGAGCACCGTACCGTTGCTGCCGACCGCATATACGTTATTTGATGTAGTACCCCATACTGCATGGAGGTCTTTGCTTGTCGGGCTCGCCATTGCTGACCAGCCGGTCCCGTCGGGTTGTGAGCAGTGCAGTATTACACCGTCCTTACCTACGACAAACATATCCGAGTTGCTGGTCCCCCAGATGCCGTGAAGATCGCTGCTTGTGGGAACGGACATCTTGTGCCATGTAAAACGGTCCGAAAAATTTCTGCCTGTCAATGTGGCAACAGTGCCTTTTTCACCAACCGCAAACATATCTTTGGTCGGGCTGACCCAGCAGCCGTAGAGGCTATACGGTAACTTGTGCTCGTTCTCGCTGGGGTTCCATGAATCGCCTTTCCCGGTTTCAAAGTTGTAGAACCGGGGCACGAACAACCCCCCGATGGTTTTAAGATCGCCTACGGCATACAGGTTACGGTCCGGCGTGCCGCCTATGCTATAGAGCGAGTAGTTGGTGATCCAGCTGGCGACCTTGTCCCATGAGCCGTCATGGTAGCTGAACCTGCCCCGGTAGTCACCCACAGCATAGATATGCTCAGCATCGGTGCCCCATACATCGTACAGGTTCCAGCCCTGGGCAGGATTGGTGGTTGTCTTGCCCCAGCCGCTGCCATTATAGCGCAGGATCGTAGCTGATTTGCCGACCACGAATACATTGTCCTTGGAGCTGCCCCACACCCCGTGCAGGTCAGCTGTCAGAGGAGGATCCATGGTCGTTGAGCCGATGCTGCTCCACTCAAGTTCCGAAGAGATATTTTCTGTTGTCGAGGCACTGCCTATCCGTTCTTGAGAAAAACCCGCCGCCGGAATGAAACAAACACAAAAAACTAACAGTAAATCTAACCAGCACCATTTTTTCATAATTCCATTCCTCCTTTGATTATATGGGAAACCTTTTGGATGTTGTGTCTGCAAAGCTACAATAATAATTTGCATTTCGTCAAGTATAAAATATATGAAATTTTATGAGAAAGTTTTACGCTTGAAATCATTCAGCCTTTCAGCGATACTCAAAGGTAAAGAGTTTAAGAGGTGGGCAATAGGGAAAAATCCAAATGACCAAGCTCAAATGTCAAATTTGGAATTTGTCCGCCAAAGGCGGATTGGCATTTGGAATTTCACTTGACCCCTTGAATCCTCGACCCCTTGAACCCTTTATTCTTTAGAGGCGAACGGATCTTATGGGTTTTACCTGCGGCATCGTCGGCCTGCCCAATGTAGGCAAATCCACCATCTTTAATGCCCTGGCCTGCAGCCATGCCCCTGCTTCCAATTACCCCTTCTGTACCATTGAGCCCAACAAGGGGATCGTGCAGGTTCCCGATTCCCGGCTCGAAAAGATTGCTGAAATAATCAAGCCGCCCAAGGTTACCCATACCCATCTGGAATTCCTCGATATTGCAGGACTCGTTCAGGGAGCAAGCAGGGGAGAAGGTCTGGGGAATCAGTTCTTGAGCCATATCCGGAATGTGGATGTCATTGCCCACGTGGTGCGCTGTTTTGAAGACGACCGGGTAATCCATGTTTACACCTCCATTGACCCGGTGAGGGACGCAGGGATTGTGAATACCGAATTGATCCTGGCAGATCTGGAGACGGTAGAGAAGAGGATTGAAAAAGCCGGGAAGATGCTCAGGGTTGGCGATAAGAATGCAGCCGCTGAGATCGAAGTGTATCGCAAGGTAAAAGCCGTACTCGATGCGGGCAGGCCGGCAAGGACCCTGAAGCTGAAAGACGGTGAAAAAGAAATTGTACGGAATCTCTTCCTCCTTACTGACAGGCCGGTTTTTTACGTTGCCAATGTTGATGAAAAGGAGTTGAAGGAAAAAAGGTGGGTAAAGCTCCTGGAGGAAGTTGCGAAAAGTGAAGCCGCCAGGGTCGTGGCAATCTGCGGCGAGGTAGAGGCAGAGGTATTCGAATTGCCGGAAGGGGAAAGAGAGGAATTTTTAAAGGACCTTGAGATAGGGGAATCAGGCATTGAAAAACTGGTCAGGGTGGGCTACGAACTCCTGCACCTGGTCACTTTTTACACCACGGTCGGCCCTGAACTCAGAGCCTGGACAGTGCTGAAAGGAACCAGGGCGCCCCAGGCTGCCGGAAAAATCCACTCTGACATGGAAAAGGGTTTTATCAAGGCAGAAGTACTTTCCTATGATGATTTTGTGGCCGCTGCCTCAGTCCACGTGGCCCGGGACAAGGGTCTTTTGAGAATGGAGGGAAAAGAATATGAGATCAAAGATGGTGATATCATTTATTTCCGGTTCTCGGTTTAAGTGGCCTTTTCTCATTATTACTCTCATTTTTTTATCCGGCTGTATTAAAAGAATAGAGCCAATAACCACAATCTTACCAGAACTTATGTCAAACTATGGACAATACGAGGGTAAGAGAGTATTAGTAAAAGGGCAGATCACAGATAAGAATCGCTATGGGATCTACGGTGTCGGTTTCCGTACCTGGTTTTTCTTCCTTGAATCTGAGGGGAAGGAGATCAGATGCCATGAGTGGCACTACCGTGTGAGCCCAGACCCGATGGCGAACTATATCGTATTGATGGCGAGGGCTGACAGGGCGAGCGGAAAAAAAGCTGAGGTCACGGTTATCGGTGATTTAGAAAAAGATGGCATAGAACTGTACTTATTGGAATATCAGGGCGTAACCGTGAGAACAGATATCAAGCCCCCGCAACCACATATATTTCGTCTTTTTGAGCCCTGATGGAAGTCGGGTAGGGGCAGGTTTCAAACCCGTCCCTAGTAAAAACCAAAGACCGCAATAAAGACATTAGACCATAGACCTCAGACGTCAGACTGAAAAGGGAATGGCTAAAAAGGTTTAGTGTCTAAGGTCTGGAGTCTGATGTCTAAAGTCTGATGTCCACTGTCTGAATTTCAGGGATAGTACCTATCAGCCTTCCTGATACATCCCGAACACCTCTCTCAGGGTGTCAGCGATCTCGCCCAGGGTGGTATAACACTTTACGGCTTCAAGGGTTACGGGCATCAGGTTTTCTGAACCCTGAGCCGTCTTCTTGAGCCGCTGTAAGACTTCTTTTACCTTGTCGTTGTCCCTTCCTTGTTTAACGCTCAAGAGCTTTTCCTTCTGGATCTTTTCCACTTCCGGCTTGACCTTGAGGAGGTTGGATGGGGGTGCCTCCTCTACGGTGAACTGGTTTAAGCCCACGACGATCTTCTTCTTGCCCTCCACATCCCGCTGATACCGGTAAGCACTCTCTCCGATCTCGTTCTGAATATAACCCTTTTCAATTGCTTTGATTACTCCTCCCATGGCATCGATTTTCTCAATATATTCCCGTGCGCCGTTCTCGATGCTGTCCGTGAGGGATTCTATTGCATAGGATCCGCCGAGGGGATCAATGGTGTCAGTAACGCCGGTTTCGCAGGCAATGAGCTGCTGGGTACGCAGGGCGGTTCTCACTGCTTCTTCGCAGGGAAGTGCCAGGGCTTCATCATAGGAATTCGTGTGGAGCGACTGTGTTCCCCCGAGGATCGAGGCAAGTGCCTGGAAGGCAACCCTCACGATGTTGTTGATGGGCTGCTGGGCAGTCAGGGTACATCCCGCAGTCTGGGTGTGGAACCGGAGAGAACAGGAAGCGTCCTTCTTTGCCTTGAACCTCTCCTTCATGATCCTTGCCCAGAGCCTCCGGGCAGCCCTGAATTTGGCGATCTCCTCGAGAAAGTTATTGTGGCAGTTGAAGAAGAAGGAGAGCCGGGAGGCAAAATCATCCACATCCAGGCCCGCCTTGATTGCTGCATCCACATAGGCGATCCCGTTTGCCAGGGTGAATGCTACCTCCTGAACTGCCGATGAACCCGCTTCCCTGATGTGGTAGCCGCTGATGCTGATCATGTTCCACCTCGGCACGTGATCCTTGCAGAAGGCGAAGATATCCGTGATAATCCGCATGGAAGGCTGGGGCGGGTAAATGTAGGTTCCCCGGGCAACGTACTCCTTCAGGATGTCATTCTGAATGGTGCCGTTGAGGTTGCCTGCCGATACGCCCTGTTTTTCTGCTACGGCAATGTACATGGCCAGGAGCGAGGCGGCAGTTGAGTTAATGGTCATGGAAGTGCTCACTTTTTCCAGAGGGATGCCTTCAAAGAGGGTCTCCATGTCAGTTAGCGTGTCGATAGCGACTCCCACTTTTCCCACTTCTCCCAGGCTTAAGGGGTGATCTGAGTCGTACCCGATCTGAGTCGGGAGGTCAAAAGCAACGCTCAAGCCCGTCTGGCCGTGGTCAAGGAGATACTTGTACCGTTTGTTGGTATCAGCCGCTGTCCCGAACCCGGCATATTGCCTCATCGTCCAGAATCTCCCCCGGTACATGGTTGGCTGGACACCCCGGGTGAACGGGTATTCTCCCGGGAACCCCAGGTCAGTTAGATAGTCTATCCCCTCTACATCCAGAGGGGTAAAGAGTCTCTTAAACTCAATGCCGGAGGTAGTCTTAAATACCTCTTCCCGCTCCGCTGCCTTGGCGATAACTTTCTGAACCGGGCCGCTTTGCCATCTTTTCAGTTCCCCTTCCAGTTTAGTCCTGTCCATCGTTCATCTACCTCCGCATTAATTGTTAAGGAGTTCCAGGGTTATGAAAGATAGGGTCGAAGGGTCAAGGGTCATAGGATTAGAATAGGGTCGCGGGGTCAGGGGTCGTAGGGTCGAGGATTAAGTGCATTTTTACTCCTTGGCCCTTTCTCCTTCGCCCCTGCATTTACGCCCCTTCGCTACTTCGACCCTGTTTTTAAGACCCTTTCTCCTTCGCCCCTGCATTTCTTGCCCCTTGAGCCCTGTTTTCATGTCAGCTTGGCAATTTCAATCTTCAGATCCCTCAACTTTCGGTTGAGTTTTTTCTTCGCAATACCGATTGCCTCTGCGGTTCTGTCGATATCTTTGTTGTTCTCCAGGAGCTTCCTGACAATAAACTGCCGTTCAAAATCGTTCCGTGCCGACTGGAAAGATTCAGAGTCAAGGAGCTTCTTCCCTTTTGCGGAGAGATGTCCTGCGATTGAAGAGGGGATATCGCTCGCCCTGATCTCGCTCCCTTCAGAGAGGATCACCAACCGTTCAATCAGGTTCTTGAGCTCCCTGACGTTTCCGGGCCAGTCGTATTTCTTTAGCTTCTCCAGCGCCTCAGGAGAAATGGTCTTGGGTTTTATGCTGTTTTTCAGGGAGTACCGTTTCAGGAACTCCTCTACCAGGAGGGGGATGTCTTCCTTCCTCTCCTTCAACGGCGGTACGTGGAGAGGAACGACATTGATCAGGTAATAGAGGTCCTCCCGTAAGTTCCCGTCCTTCACCTTTTCCTCGAGGTCTTGCGTGCTCGTGGCGATCATCCTTACATCAATATCAATGCTCCGGTTCCCTCCTACCCGTTCAAACTTGTGCTCCTGAAGGATTGAGAGGAGTTTCCCCTGGATCTGAAGGGGCAGATCTCCAATTTCGTCCAGGAGGAGGGTCCCCTCATTTGCCAGGTCGAGTTTCCCTCTCTTCTTGGTAACAGCCCCGGCAAAGGCCCCCTTTTCGTAACCAAAGAGCTCGTTTTCCATCAGATCCGGCGGTATCGCCGAACAGTTTACCTCGATAAAGGGCTTGTCTGCTCTCCTGCTCTGCCGGTGGATTGCGCGGGCAAGGAGTTCCTTGCCGGTCCCGTTTTCCCCGTAAATCACAACCCATGCGTCAGCAGGGGCGATTGTCTTCGCCTGTTCCCGGAGTTCTCTGATCCTCTTGCTGTTTCCGGTTATCTGGTAACCCTGGCCGATCATTTGCTGGAGGAGCCGGTTCTCCTCCTCCAGTTTCTGGTAACTCAGCGCATTATTGACTGTTAAGATTACCTTTTCCAGGGAGAGGGGTTTTTCAATAAAATCGTAGGCACCCAGCCGTGTAGCTTTGACTGCTGTTTCGACGGTCCCGTGTCCGGAGATCATGATTACCTGTATCTGGGGGAGGTTTTCCCGGAGCTTGCTCAGGACTTCTATCCCGTCAATACCCGGCATCCAAATGTCCAGGAGCACCAGGTCAGGGAGCTCTTCGTCAGCGATCTTCAGCCCTTCGTATCCATCTGAGGCGACGAACACTTCAAACCCTTCATCTTCAAGGATTTCCTTGAGTGAACTCTGGATGCGTGCCTCGTCATCTATAATAAGAATACTCTTCTTCATGGCCGCTCATACTTTAATGGGGAGCTCGATGATAAAGCGGGTTCCCTTGGGATAGTTGTTCTTTACCCGTATGTACCCGTTATGGTCAGTGATAATGGAGTTAACAATAGCCAGCCCGAGGCCGGTCCCTGATTTCTTCGTGGAGAAATAGGGTTCAAACAGTTTTGGTTTCTCTTCCGCAGGGATTCCGCAGCCGGTATCGGCGACTTGAATACTTGCCATCTGGAGAGATGGTTCATAGGA
>Ga0315284_10002964_pt1 | contig 24196 bp, 24 predicted proteins | sample YL17G09_16_MG_FD_203696 | JGI IMG/M metagenome (GOLD analysis project Ga0315284, IMG submission 203696) | Sediment microbial communities from Yellowstone Lake, YNP, Wyoming, USA - YL17G09_16 | ecosystem: Environmental > Aquatic > Freshwater > Lake > Sediment | place: USA: Wyoming | collected...
TGCACATCGGAAACCTGACCCCAACATGTCTGATGTTGACTATATCAAGTGGTTATTTTCAATTCCTGGAACATTTAAAGTTTTTGGGAAAGATTGGATCCAATTGATGGATGCTCTGCAAAATGGAACAGAACTTCCAAGAGTAATGGATGGATCATCTGGTGATTTTGGGTATTTATCCCGCCCAACAGTTGAAACTGACCCAAAAGTTCAAGATGAGTATAATAAAAACTTCGGAAAAGTAAATTCTCGAATTTCGGTTTCGGACTACTTCGACTAAGTCAAAGAATAATAATATCTTTATAATACTTAATGAAAAAGATACTTGTGACTGGTGGAACCGGTTTAGTTGGCAGTGCAATTAAAACAATTTCAAAAAATTATGATTATGATTTTTTATTTATTTCATCGAAAGAATGTGATTTAACAAATTACAATACCACTTTTGAATTCTTCTCAAAATATAAACCAGATTGTGTCATACATCTTGCTGCCTGTGTTGGGGGTCTTTTTAAGAATATGAAGAATAAAGTTGATATGTTTGAAAAAAATATACTTTTAAACACGAATGTTCTTAAAGTCTGCCATGAAATTGGAGTAAAAAAGGTTGTAAGTTGTCTTTCTACCTGCATTTTTCCAGACAAAACTACTTATCCAATAGATGAAACAATGCTTCATAATGGGGCACCTCATTTTTCAAATGATGCTTATGCATATGCCAAAAGAATGTTAGATGTTCAATCACGCGCATATCGTGAACAATATAATGATAATTTCATATGTGTTATTCCAACGAATATATATGGACCATATGATAATTTTAATTTACAGGACTCACATGTCATACCCGGTTTAATTCACAAATGCTATTTGGCAAAACAGAAATGTGAGCCATTTGTGATAGCAGGGACTGGAACTCCCTTGCGCCAATTTATTTATTCAGAAGATTTAGCAATACTCGTTTTATGGGCTCTTGAAAATTATAGTGAAATTGAACCAATAATTCTGTCAGTGTCTGAAAGTGAAGAAAAATCAATAAATTTTGTAGCAACTTGTATTGCTAAAAAATTTAATTATGAGAATAATATGGTTTTTGATAAAGAAAAACCGGATGGGCAATTTAAGAAAACTGCAAATAATTCTAAGCTTTTGGAAAGAATCCAAAATTTTGCCTTCACTCCAATTGAAGAAGGAATTATAAAAACAGTGGAATGGTTTGAGACGAACTACAAATTTTCTAGAACCTAAAAATTATTTGCAATCGTATTCTACCATTTCTCTAACAAGTTCTTTGAAAGTTGTTTTAGGTTCCCAGCCCAATAAAGTTTTTGCTTTTGTTGAATCTCCCAATAATTGGCTAACTTCAGCTGGTCTGTAATATTTTGGATCTACGAAGATTAATTCCCTCCCTGTTTTTTCATCATATCCAATCTCATCTATACCAGATCCTTTCCATTTTATATCAAACCCTTTGAGTCTAAATGCTTCTTCAATAAATTCTTTTATTGAATGCATTTCTCCTGTTGCCAATATAAAATCTTCTGGGGTATCATGTTGTAGAATTCTCCACATACCTTCCACATAATCTTTTGCATTCCCCCAATCTCTTAGACTATCTAAATTTCCCATAATTAATTTATCAGTTTGCCCTTTCAAAATCTTATTAAGTCCCAGTGTTATTTTTCTTGTTACAAAATTATGACCTCTTCTGACTCCTTCATGATTAAATAGAATTCCATTGCATGCAAAAATATCATAACTTTCCCTATAATTTTTAACAATCCAATAAGCATATAATTTTGCGACTCCATAAGGTGACCTTGGATAAAATGGGGTCGTCTCTTTTTGTGGGACTTCTTGAACTAATCCATACAACTCACTAGTGCTTGCTTGATAGAATCGTGTTACATCTTTCAAATTATTATTTATAATTGCTTCTAATAATTTCAATACACCAAATCCATCAGTATCAGCAGTATATTCAGGCATTTCAAATGATATTTTAACATGTGATTGTGCAGCTAAATTATATATCTCTAATCGATCCATATTTGGATATAAATTTTTAATATCATTTAAAATTTTATATAAACTTGCTCCATCAGTCATATCACCATAATGCAAAAATAGTTTTTTATTAGAAAATATATGTTCTATTCGATTTGTATTTATTATGGATGCACGCCTTATTAATCCATGAACTATATAGCCTTTTTCTAATAATAATTCTGCTAAATAAGAACCATCTTGTCCTGTTATACCAGTTATGAATGCTATTTTCATAAATTAAATATATTTAGAAAATATTTAATTAATCTAAACTAATTTTATTTTTAGAAAAATTAAAAAATATTATAATACATAGATGATAAATATTATTTCAACATTTTATATATCAAAATATGGAAGTTCTTTAGATAATGATCGAACAAATGAATTATGCAATTCATTTATTAATAATTTGAATAATGATATAGTTGAAAAAATACATATTTTTGTTGATGATTTTGAATCATTAAAAAAATTAAATGAAGTAACTTATAAAAATTATAATTCAAAAAAAATTAGTATTATAAAAATTAAAAAAATACTAACATATCATGATTTTTTTAATTATATTTTAGATAAACTACCAAATGATATTTGTATGATTACAAATTCAGATATTTACTTACATTCATATGATATTAATCTACTTAAATTATTAAATTCTAATAAATATATCTATGCTTTAACAAGATATGAATATGATATGACACATCCATTAATAGATGATTATTGCGGAAGTCATGACTGTTATATATTTAATTCAAAATATTTAGATAATAGAATAATTTGTGAAAATACTAATTTTAAACAAAATTTATTAGGAATAGAATCAAGAATAATAAAATCATTTTGTGAATTAGGGTATAAAGTTTTTAATCCATGTAAACAAATAAAAATTGTTCATCTACATAAAACTAATTTAAGAAATTATACTTTAAATGATTGGATTGGTCTTCATAAATATGGAGATATTAATGGATTACATAATAGTTGTTGGTATATCCTACCATCATTATTATTAATCAAGAATAATAAAATCATTTTGTGAATTAGGGTATAAAGTTTTTAATCCATGTAAACAAATAAAAATTGTTCATCTACATAAAACTAATTTAAGAAATTATACTTTAAATGATTGGATTGGTCTTCATAAATATGGAGATATTAATGGATTACATAATAGTTGTTGGTATATCCTACCATCATTATTATTAATCAATAAAAATGATAGTATTATTTATTGTATAACAAGTAAAAATTATATAAACATTATTTTAGAAGATAAAGAATATACTTGGGGAGATGATAGTATAAAATTTTTAAAAAATAATAAAATGGAAGCTTTTGGAGATGGTAATTATAAAATTATAGATGATTTTAATATAATTGCAAATTTTGGCGGAAGAGAACATAATATAAAATTTAATAATGATTATACAGAATATACATCAATTAGAACAGATGATTCATGTATTGTAACAGGTAGGCTGTTATATAGAATCAATTATAAATAAATTATAAATATTTAATACAATCTCCTATTCCTTCATTAAGAGAATATGATTTTAATAATATCCCATATATTATAAAACTTTTTTATTCTCCTAATTGTAAATAATTATAGGATTCATTATATAATTTAATATATGGGATATTATTAAAATTAGCTGCTAATATTGAAAAACCAGATTGCGAAGCACCATAAATTTTTTTTGAATTTGATAATAAATAAAATTCTGTTATAGTGTCTAGAATTTGCTTTTTTGAAACATCTAAATATCCTGTATGTCCTATATCACCTGATGTAATTATTATATTAATATATTTTTCTTTTATTTTTTGTCTAAAATCATTATTATCACAACAAAATAAAATATATTCATTATTGTTTTCCTGAATTATATTCGTGATTTTTTCCTCTGAAAAATCACGAATATCTTTCTTTTTATAAATCGGTTTTTTCTCTACTTCTAATTCTAAAAATTCATCACCTAATCTAAGATGTATAGATATATATTCATTAATATAATGTGGAAATATTTTTTGACTATTAATTATAACATCTTCTGAAAAATAAAATACATCATTTATATTCAAAAAATTATTATTTGGTATATATTCATTGTTATATATTTTATAATACATCTGGGGGTAAACTATATTGCATTTTTTATCTATTTCTTCATTAGTAATATACATAATATCATATTTTAATTTAATATAATTTTCAATTTCAATATTATTTTTTTTATAATACAATCTAGTATTATTTTTAATAGAAATATTTAATAAATATATAAAATATTTTATACAATCACCTAAACCTCCGCTACCTAAATTAAAATCATAAATTATACTTTTTGTAAAAGATTGATATTTATTTATATATTCTTCCATATTAATATTTTATATTTTATTTTTACATCCTTAAAGATTTAAAATGCCGTTTTTATTCAACAAAAAAATATTCAAAGTTTGCTCGGTGCAGAGCGTGTTAAGGTGACAACCTCAACTGATTTTTTGACATTTGTTTGTCTCATTTTAAATCTTCAAGGGTGTAAAAAGCCGATTATTTTATATATTTAAAAATAATTTTGTATATAAAATAAATAATTTTATAAAAATAAAAATAGAAGAATTAATATTTATAAATAAGTTATTTAATCTAAACTTATATTTATTTTTAGAAAAATTTAAAAATATTATAATAAATAGATGATAAATATTATTTCAACATTTTATATATCAAAATATGGAAGTTCTTTAGATAATGATCGAACAAATGAATTATGTGATTCATTTATTAATAATTTGAATAATGATATAGTTGAAAAAATACATGTTTTTGTTGATGATTTTGAATCATTAAAAAAATTAAATGAAGTAACTTACAAAAATTATAATTCAAAAAAAATTAGTGTTATAAAAATTAAAAAAAACCCAACATATCATGATTTTTTTAATTATATTTTAGATAAACTACCAAATAATATATGTATGATTACAAATGCAGATATTTACTTACATTCATATGATATTAATCTACTTAAATTATTAAATTCTAATAAATATGTTTATGCTTTAACAAGATATGAATATGATATGTCACATCCATTTATAAATGATTATAATGGAAGTCACGATTGTTATATATTTAATTCAAAATATTTAAATAATAGGATAATTTGTGAAAATACAAATTTTAGACAAAATTTGCTTGGCATCGAAAGTAGAATAATAAAATCATTTTTTGACTTAAATTATATAATTTATAATCCTTGTAAGCAAATAAAAATAGTTCATTTACATAAAACAAATTTAAGAAATTATACTAATTCAGACGATGTTGCATTACATAATAAAAATATAAAATTATGGTTAAAAAGTGTTTGGCATATTGCACCATGTATTTTGGAATTAAGTGAAAAAATTTGCATTGTTTATAGTTTAAAAAATAATAATGTAAATAATATTTTAAAAAATAAAGAATATACTTGGGATGATTCAAGAATAAAATTTTTAGAAAATAATAAAATGAAAGCTTTTGGGGATGGTATTTATAAAATTATAGATGATTTTAATATAATTGCAAATTTTGGTGGTAGAGAACATAACATAAAATTTAATAATGATTATACAGAATTTATATCTACAAGAAAAGGTGATTCTTGTATTGTAATCGGAAAAATTTTTGTATGATATAGAATTTTAGAAGCACCAACCAAATTTATTAGGAAAAAATCAAATAGAACAAGAAAATTAAAGAATTATTTGTAGCACATGTAAAAGTCGGCGTTTTAAATGTGCAAAGGTGTAAAATTGGTCAAGTTCCTTATATAAATTTATAAAAAACTGATTTATTTTCTATTAATGTCTTATTAATAGAAAATGAGTAAGATTTTCCAAGACGATATCCATGGACCCATTGAAATTTGTTCAATTGGGGCAAAAATCATTGACACACCCGAATTCCAGCGCCTACGCAATATAAAGCAGCTCGGCTCCGGATATTATGTGTTCCCCAGTGCATCCCACAACCGGTTTGAGCACAGTATTGGAACCGCCTATTTGGCGCGTTCCCTTATCAATGAAATTGCCACCAATCAGCCCGAATTAGGGATAACATTGGAGCAAAAAGTTAATGTGGAATTAGCGGGATTATGTCATGATTTAGGGCATGGTCCTTTCTCTCACATCTATGATGACATCTATTTGAAGGATAAGATCCCCGACAATCACCCATTCCGCCATCATGAGCAAAGAAGTTGCGCAATTTTTGCACTTATCAATGAAAAATATGCAATTGGTCTATCCATTGAAAATATAAAACAAATTCAGACAATGATTCATCCAGAGAGAGAGAAGGATAAAAGCAATTTTCTTTATCAGATTGTCAGCAATGGCAAAAATGGAATCGATGTCGACAAATTTGACTATATTGCCCGGGATACGAAAGCCCTGGGCATTCATTATGGGTTTGACCACAAGCGCATTTTCCCCTATTGCAAAGTCATCCAGGGTGAAATTTGCTATTGCAACAAAATCATTTTCAATATCTTTGAATTGTTCGATACCCGTTATCGGCTGCACAAACAGGTATATAATCATCCCACTGTGAAGAGGGTTGATATGACCCTGGCGAAAATATTTGTCCGATTGGAGAAAATTTTGCCTGCATTTGACCAGCCATTTGAAAATGAAGAGCTTGTCAATTTCCTCAAATTGACGGATAGTGTCATGGATTTTCCCCTACTAATGGAAGATTATTGGCTACCCCTTGAGAAGCGCCCCATTTTATACGAAATCAGGGCTATACTCAATGATTTGAAAATGCGACAATTGGAGGTTATTATTGAGGCGATCCTCATGAAAACAGGTGACAACGCGACTGAAGTATGGAGAAATTGGTGTTTAGAAAATGATAAAGACCCCGAGGAATATATTTACAGTATTCGAAAATTGAGTTTTAGTGCTGGAACCCGAAATCCACTCAACTACGTGAGATTCTTTATGAAGAACACGGATGAGCTGATGTCCAGAAAAGATATCAATGTTGTCATGGGAAGTATTTTGCCCAAACAATTCGAAGAGAAATATTTACTTATCTTCCGAAAATAAATATCTAATTAATTTATAATATGGTAACCGCATGTGGATATAAATACTATGACCAAGCATATATTGATTCAAACCCTGAACGCAAGAAAACGGATACTTTTGTTCGATTTTTGTTGTGTAATCAAAAAGCAATTACGGAACTTACCCAAGCATTCTATTTGGCTGGTGTAGAACAGCGAGCTCAGGGCAATTACTATTGTTATCGCTACTATAATATTTTCAAATATTTGCCGGATCCCTGCAATAAATGTGACTATTGTGATGGTCTCCCCGATAGTCGTGTATACTATGCAACAACTCTCTATATATTTTGGATAACTAGTCAGAAAATGAGGACTGACCCCGTTTTTGCCAAGGAACTTCTGACAACTAGGAAGCTCACCTATTTTAACTCATACACGAAGAAATATCAAGAAATGGAGCTCGACAATTTAGACATACAGGTCCTATTATTATATGCAAATGGCGCATATATCCAGAGCTTATACAAGGCTTGCACTGATTGCTTCTTTTATTTAACACAGGGCAAAGATTTTTGCTATTTAGCCAATATTCCCTATGACTTGGCTGGTTGTGAGCTTAAACCCCTGAAGTATGATGGTCGCGCCCTACGTGAATTGACTTTCACATATAGTGATGCATACGCTAATTCGACGAGCCGCAAGGGAAAGCCCTGTTTGCTGAACCAATGTGGTGATAAAGCCGAAAAATAATTCTTATTATATGATATATATATGTCTTATAATAGTCTCACTTATTTTAATTTAGATCTGAAAACATTGACGCCCCGTGATAAATTTATCATGCGAGCATTCGTGGATGAAGTCTATTTAACCAATATTTACCAGGCGACGGATTGGGCTCGCCAATTACATTCCCAGGGGCAAACATATTGCTATAAATACGTGCCACAAGAGAAGGGTCTGTATCCCAAAATATATGACCAGAATGATATCATGTCGCTCACTTTTATTAGCAGTTGGGTGCCCAATCCATACACTTATGACTTTACGAAGCCCATTAAAGTGGGCTTTTTCTGGATAGAAGTAGATGAAGTAGACCGAAGCTTCATTGCGACGATAAAAGGACGCCAATTTTACCAGTCACTCTTTGCCGCTCTTGAAATGGCGAAGGAATTTAGATCCAATGGGAGGTATTATTGCTATAATATGATTACACCTTTGTGGTTTCCAGAGGACAAGCAATATTCATCTATTATTCCGGGGCAATTCCTGATATTACTATGGTATAATAAGAATTATGTGATTCAGGAGCCATTTGATAAACTATTGGAGAAATTGGTTTAATTATCTTCGTAATATTATATAATATGACAGAGCCAACTAATAGACCACAACAATACGCCAATCAGGAAACGATTGATTTAGCTAATCAGCTACTGCCGACTATTTTAGAGGGGAAAACGAAACTGGAGATAGTAGAAATACTGGAAGACCCCGAGAATCAGAATTTGGTGGATTTGCTGCGACAATTCTGTAATCAAACCTATAAAGCCCAGATTTACCGCAATAATGGGGGGACCTATTGTTGCTATCAAGTTAAATGGGAAAATGTTGGTAAAATAAGAAATATAGACCCCCGAAATATGTGGAATCTGAATTATTTACTGTTTACAACCCCGGATAGTGCCAATCTGAGTATGTTTATATTCGCTGTGCTATATGTTGTCAAATGGAATTTACGGGGATATTTGAGGCAAACACTGAACTCCCAGGGGTCTTCATATTGTGCATATACTGGGGCAATTTTTCCTTTATAATATATTATATTCTAATACTAATACATGAGTTTACCACCAGAATGTACATCAACCACGTGTTATTCCTACAAAGATCAGAGATTTACGGAAGTTTTTTTAAATTATAATAATATTTCTCGTTATCAATATGACCGATTCGTTCCAGATTATTTTAGAAGATATTTTCCTGAATGTGGTTTTACAAACTATAGAGAGGCTTTAAATGGGACATTGCCAATATCATTATGTCTTAGAACACAACTTGCTTCTGGTCCAATTGATTTATATTCACTTGAAGAATTATTTATTCGCATTGTTCCATCTATTAATGATACTCCAGAAGATACTATTTTTAAAGATAATATTCGCAATGAATTTATTTCATTTGCTTTGAATATTGAAAAATCCTATCTTTATTTCAATAAAGGAAGACAAACATGTAATAATAATTTAGTTCCTTGGGAAGCTGTATTTCGAATTTTAGCAATTAATTCAGAAACATTTACTTATACATATGGTAGAAATGTGCCAATTACTCAGTATGATCAATATATTATTTATAATCTTTCTATAAATTATTTTGGCAGTGTTTTTAGTATTCGTAATACAACTCGAATAAATTATTATAATATTATACGATTAGCACTAGGATTGCCAATTGTTGGAAATCTAACAACTGTTAATTTTTACTCATTAATATATTTTGCATTTGTTTTTTTGAGTTCATTATTTACAATTTCGCAGACACTTCTGCAGGGAAAAGATCCAGGAATTCCAAAACAATTCCTCGATTTATTTTTTCCAATTGGGCGCCAGAAGTACTACTATAATCTGTATTTAACCTGGATACAATCCAGAAATAAATATCTCGGATTTGGAGATCGAATTAATGTTAGTAATGGCGACGGAACATATATTAGAGTTCCTGGAGTATAAGATTTTATATATTTTTTCTATTCAAAGGAATGCTTAATAACGTATCAATTTGTAATTGTTCATTAAATGTTTTTTTACCTGAGCGAACTTTTGTAGGTGTTGCTCTTATTAAATCGATTGAGTCAATTTCAAAAAATTTCTCCTTCTTTTCACGGTCATAGCGAACACTGGGCATTGGGATGTCCATGAAATTATACTGATTATCAATGACTGTATGGGGGTTTTTATCAAGGAAGATTTCTTTGTTTCGGGTATCTAGTCGAAAAAGGGGGATCATTGGTATATCCTCAAAGACCAAATTTTTGCCCATATACTTGTCCATGTAGTGTTTTATGAATGGAATGATGACTTTTAGGAGAATATTTTGGGGTGTGTCATATTCCAATCCTAAATATTTAAAGCGCTTGGATTGCCCAGCATAGGTGTATTTTTTAAGTGTGCAATTGAATGGAGTTAATTTCTCGGCAATGGCAAAAAATTCAGGGAGAAGCATATTCTTTATTTTGTCTTCGTCCGCTTCATTAAAATAGCCGAGATATACGAAAGGGGTATATATATTACCAATTTTCGTGTTTTCATCTAAATAGGGATTTTTCTGGAATACTTTTTGCTGGATCTCCCTTATTTTCATTGCATCTTGTTTTTTTAAGCGCTTACCTATTATATAATGATGAGATTTATGAGATACACTTGATTCATTCATATAGTTATTATTTAGAAAATAATTAGAAGTCAATTATCTTCAAATTATAATTAATGTCATCAAAAATGAGACCATTTTTTTCCAAACTATATTGAAGCACTTTCTTAGAATTCAAGTATTTCTCATTACTAGTTACATAATAATCAAATACTTTAGCAATTTGACGGAGAATTGTTATTAGTTTTTTCTCATCTAAATCCATCAAATATTTGGTCGTTTTGCAGGGTAAATAATATTCCTCCAATTCCTCGCGGAAGCCCTCTATTTTTTCGAGTGTTTTATTCTTTGTCAGATGGTCTTTTGTGAATTTCCGGCAATCATTTATATCAGTTAGACCATATATTTTGACTAGTCTTTCAAATAAATCGATTGGCGGTAATTTTTTAAATAATTGATTTTTATTCATAAGTAATTTATGAATAGATTTTTATATTTTGTGAAAGGGAATACCAGTAGTTCGATTTGTTATTGGAGAAATCTGTTGTTCCGCCTGTTTTTTCGTTGTGTCATGGCGGGTGTCTTTTGGAATAATAGAGAAGCCATTTAAGCGTTCAGAAGTCTCCTGTTCATAATTCCGCTGGGACATGAAGCCTCTGTCAATATTTTTGTGCTCTTTCTGGTTGTCGGATTGGCTAGAAGATTCCGAGCCCATGGAAAAAAGTTTGGGGTCAAATACTGGGAAATCGGTGGGTTGGGGGGTAGATTGGCGTTCTTGTGAAACAAGACCACCAATTCTCAATTGGCTATTCTCAAATCCTCGGATTGTTGTCTTAGTATCCCGACTATTAATTGGTGTAAATGGAAGCATTATTATTAAAGATATAAAAAATTATTGGGTAAAAAACTTAAAATACTAGAGTTTTACATTCAATTATAACTTAAAAATTGAGAAAATCTGACATAAAAAAATGATTATAAAAAATACGAATTTTCCAGTCTAATAAAATGCAAGAACAAGATTTTAGCGCAGTTCTGCATGTCGCAGTAAGCTGGTTGCAAATAAATGAATACAATACTCTTTCTCAACTATTTTTTATGCCATCTGGTAGCATACAAAACATTATTCATGATTTGGATGAACATATTCAGGATGTTTCACCAAAAGAGGCTTTTTTGATTCTGAAATATCTGAACATTATTGTGAAGAATAATTGGATAATTTACAATGTTACTGTCAGAAGAAGACTAGGGGCTTATCGTACTGGTGCATGGTATTTTGAATTATGGGATTTCATGGTTCGCTTTATTGATAGGGCACACAAATGTGAAAATATTGCGGTTCCAAGACAGGTTTTTCCACCAAACACTTTTGGAGTTTGTTTTGGATTATTTCAGGGAAAAATGGCACGCGTTTTTTCTTTGGAAATGCTTTTACACCGAAGACTGAACTTACTCAATATTTCAGGAATCTTTTACTTCTTAATTCAGAAATTAATTCCGAAACATAAAATTTCAATTAGAATGAAACGGCTTATGCAGAGAGAATTTTTGAAAAGCTGAAAAAATTGATTAGAATTATAATAAGATTTTATGGTTTTACCAGAAAACAATGTCCAGTTTTCAATCTATCAAGCAGTTCCAGCGCCTTTATGGCGAACATTTTACAAAAATACAAACCGTTCTTGGTAGAGCGTTCTATGATTGGTTCTATATGATCCGAAGAATTCTTCTGAAAGTCGCGAAAAAGCTTTCACGTCCCTATTCAGGACGAGTGCGGAAGTGTTTCGCAAGTTGTTTCAACCAGATGACTGTATTTGAGTCGTCAGAATATTCGATAAGTTTATGCTTGAAACCAGAGTCTTTCGTCATCCCGCTTCAACAAGTCGACCCCAGGCTCCCAATTTTGTTGTTTCAAATTGTTAACAATGTCGTTAACAACCCTCATTTTTCAAATTTTTGTGTTGGCGCAAGAAGACACTTCAAAGAAGGGGGGAAAATCTTATGTGATCGCTCATTTTACTACACACTTCGCGTATTGGACGCATTTTCCAAAATTGCGCAATCTTTTCCGGTTTGGATGAGCCTTATTCCGGTTCCTCGTCCAATCTTTTCAGGAAGATTTCTGCAAAGCCGGCTCAAGCAATTCAAATTGTGCGTTTTTGGAGATCTTGGCAAGCATTTATCAAGCATGCCGCTACAAACAAGAGGCAAGTTGCTTTGCATTTCTGGGATTTTTCAAGCTCTTTTCAAGAAGTTCTTATTGAATTTACCAATGCAGCAAATGAAGAGGATTTTGAGAGATAATTTTTGAAAAAAATTGATAAATTATAATTATGTTATTGGATAAAATACTACAATGGATTTGCCTAGACTACTAACCGATTTCCAAGTGAGATTTGGCGACAAATCGGCTGAATTGACCCAATTTCTTGGGAGTGATTATGCAGATTGGGAACATTTCAAACAACTTGTTATCAATATTGCTGAGAAACTCGGCAAATTTGAAGATCCAGAATTACTCCCAGAATGCATGTCAATTCTTATGAAGCATGAATTCAAACCCAGATTTTGGGATGCAGAATCTTTTGTTCTATTTTTGAACTATTTGGACCCAGAATTAACAAAAATGTTTTTTTACATTATCCACAAGGTTATTACACATCCTCATTTTGGTCCTTATTGCGTGCATGTAAGACAGAATTTTAGAATGAAATTGGGATATACACGAATTCACGCATTCACTGACCTTGAATATACTGGATTTGAATTCTATGACGCACTTGTCGAAATTAACGCCTACTTCATGAGATTTATTCCGGTTTATCGCCTGATGCCATTTTTCCTGTCAAGGCTGCATTTATGCGATTTGGATGTTGCACGATTTCGAGAGTCTTCACTGCACCAAAGGCAAAAAATGCTGGTAATATCTGGGCTTAGTGGACTTCTTGTTCACAGATTATTTTTTAAGGATACACGACTATCGAGTCAAATGAAGACAATGATGCTTAAGAATTTTTGAAAAAATTGATGGTTAAAACCTTAGAATTTATAGTAATTAGCTTACGAGAAGATGGATACTCAGGCATCAATTAGAGCTGTTCAAATGATGATATTTGCGGCACAAATGCTGCACATGAATCCACTTATGACATGGGATTATCTGCTAGAAGTTACGCTTTATCTGCGGTTAGATCAAAGAGGACAGGATTGTCCTTCTTTTGAACAACTCATGCAGTTTCTCAGAATAGTTCCTTATGAATATTCTAGGCAGCTTTTCATAGCGGTCAGATATCTGATGGAGACTATGACAAATGAGACGATTCCCTTTGGGCAGGTCATGGAATCATTTGTGAAAAGGGAAGATGATTGTAGACGTCGTAGATTTGTTGATGACGACATTCCACCACCACCTCGAGGAATGCCGAGACCCACTTATTCTTTGGATCTTTGGAGGCTTTTGAAGCAGTTATACTTGTTCCAATCTTCACTACATCGAGTCATACTACCGAATGCTCTTTCTTCGCACAAAATGGTGGTGGCATCATCCGCACATTGTGATATGATGGTATCACCCTTTGCACAATATGACTTCTACCTTCGTTGTGTGATGCATGGGTCAACCCCAAGGCTTAAGCTTGCAACGATGTCACCTGGAATATTCTGCATCTTTTTGCGGAAACTTTGTGCAAATGCGGCTGAAAGATGCATAATTCGCATATTTTCACGATTCTACGACTTGAATCCTAGGATGTTGCGGAAGATTTAAGCAAAAAGCTTACTATTTATAAAAAAAATTGATGGGTTTTTTAGACAGAATATTCATGTAAATGCACAACATCTAAGATGTCCGCTGCTACCGCTGCTACCGCTGCGACTCCCGCTGAAACTCCCTCTTCCATCATAGATCATTTTTTTGGTGCAATGAGAAACGCTATTGATCCCAAATTCCAGAAGAATGGCTGGTATAGAACTCATCAACCTCGTGAGATGGTTGAAGCCCGTGTTACTTTTCACAAATTTGTGGAAGAACATTGGGCTGACATTTCTCGTGTCATGGCTCAATTCAAGATTGACCCAGTGACTGGAAATGTTGTCAATTTGGATGATACACCGCTGTCGGCTACAACCTTCAACGACTTGTACAAGTTGTCAATGCTTAAAAGCATCTACCAACAGCAACTTTCCAGCAATGGTGTTGCAATCGCCACATTTGCACTTGACATCCGCGATATTGGTCTTCGCGGATTATTTGCGGCAAATTCTGAAGGAATCACTCAGATTGTGATTCAAGCCCTCGATGCCCTCAAGCATCGCAGGTTTGATTACGATGTGATCCTCGCGACGGTTGCTGGAAAACCCTTCGAAGAATTCTTCAAGTCTGAGGAGGCAAAAGCGATTTTCTTCAATCCAGATGGAACTCCGCGAACCCTGATCTCGGCAGAAGTGCCAGCCGGTGCTCCAGTGTATCCCGGGACTTGCATTTACAAATGCAAGATTACCCCAGACATGCTGGCTCCTGGTCAAGTTGCAATCGCTGTTTTCATGGCGCCTGATGCGAAGACTGGTGAAGTCCGCCTTCACATTGAAGCCACTGGTGAGTGGAACAAAGTTTCGTTCTTGGAAACGACAATGATGCAGGCGGTCTATCAGGTCGCCTTGCAGAAACATCTCAAAGAACGTGGCTGCAACTTTGGTCAATGGCTTTACGAAGCGCTTTTCAGGTTTTACCTCTCAACGACCTTTGCTGGTACACATTGCCCCGAAATGACTGGCTTTCTTTTCGCTGGTCGCCGCACTGGGCATTTCCTTCTTCTCCTTTTGCAAGCCTTGCTTGCAAAGAGAATTCCTGGTTCGAAAATTGCCGGTACGTCCTCTTTTGATGCCTGGTATATTCTTAACAGAATGGGATTTCCCAATGTGATCCCACCTGTTGGCACTCATGCCCACGAAATCCAAATGGGGGCGCAAGCCCTTTTTGCGAAATTCGACTTGAACCCTGCAAATCCGGAGTTTCTCCCTCTTTCCGCATGCATCAGTACGTACTTGTACTATCTTACATCGCACAGGGGAGGAGCTGGACCAATGCCTATGCTTCCAGACACGCTGGGAACAGAGAGCTTCTGCAAAGCAGCTGCTGCGTTCATGGTTCATCCAGTCATTGATGGAAAGCTTGACACTACCCAATTTGTTCCATTGTTGTCTTTGATCACATCTGCTCGCCAGGATTCTGGAAAGCTTGGTGATTTCCGTCAAATTCTGGAGAATTATGGCTGCAAATGCTCGATGTTTGCTTCAGAAATTGACGAACTGAAGACTCTTCTGGACGCCCGTTATCTTCGCTACCAGTTTTTCGGAGCTGGCGGCGCAATGGGCGACAGTGAGAAAGTCTGGGATGTCACCGGTGAGAAAGCCTTTTCTGCCTCTATGGCGGCCAAGATTACTCGCATGTGTATTTTTGACCCAACAACTGGCTCATGGGTTCGCTGCCGCAGCCCAGTCAAACTTGGTGATGGGACTGATCTAGCCAAAGTCACGGCTGACTCACTGCTTCCGACTGAGGTTTACCAGCAAGTCATTGCTGATGCTGAAAAAGTCAAGCGCATGGCGAAGGAGAACCCAGTCTCAGCGTATCAGTTCAGATGCGAGATCTTTGGAAACCAAATTACAGTGACACGTAGTGATGGAGTCCAACTCTAATCCCATGTGATTGAGTTCAACTCTAATCCCATCAGAAAAAATTGATGATGAAAAATTATAAATGCTAGTAAGTTTGCAAGAATGGCGGCGGCTTAAAAAAGCCCCCCTAATTATAAAATATGAGAGGACAATCCTGTTCCATTTCCGGTGGCAATTATGAAAAACAAATCCACAATGTTCTAAAAAAATGTTTTATAAATGGGGCTCCATTTCACACGCAATCCGAAAATGAACTTGGTGGCTCAAGTTCCAAAAATGATATTGTTTGCAATTTTAAATTTCCCTTCGATATTGGCATAGAAGCCAAAAAATGCAATACACCCGATTGGATGCAATGTACGGTTCTTTATGATGAATTAAATAAACAGTGGATCCCTAATCCAAATGGTAAAAATCCGAAGAAAGCAAGAAATATTTTCAAAAATATTATGCAGAATGTGAGTCTGTTTGGCGGGCAAATTCCAATTTTCAGTGGGGAAAAAAAAGTCACACACGAAGAATGGGTTAAAATAAAAAGTGAATCTGATACATGGAACGATTATTATACAAACGTTCCAAATGATACAATCCGGCGATTATATCATGCAAAAGGATGCCAATATATCCAAATCAGTGACGGATTTGGGCTATACCATCTCGGTGAAGATATCTGCAAATTCGGCGTTCCAATCTTTGAACCAGAACAACAAGTACGTGTTCGAACAAAAATTCATGAGAGAGAAAATAAAGAGGGATATTGTAAGCTATCCGTTACAGTCGCATGTCAGCCCAAAAATATAAATTTTTTGCCTAGATCACCATACTCACTAGATGATAAGAACCGGCTTCCGCCAAATCTCATATTCTCCGCCCAATAATAACAATCTCTGACGATTTCTTCGTTTTATTCATACCATAGGACCATTCCGCGGGGATAATCAGAAAATCTTTGTATAAATCGCGGATATAGTCGCAGTCATTATAGGTCATTATCCAATTGGATCTGGTTTCAACAACGCGGAATAATACTTCATGAGGGAATCCTTCGTGCATATCCCCGGATTTCCCGTAGAGAGTGGAACCGCTTTGTAGATAATAGGGTGGATCCAAAAACAGTAAATCTCGCGGGGATGGCGACTCCATTTCTGTTAGAAAATCAGTAAAATCTTGGTTCGCAATTTCGAATTCCCTGAGATCCAATTGTGCAATTTTTTCAATGGATGACCGTGTGAATCTATTTTTCGAAGCGTCCTGTGAGAATCCCCCGGACAAAGTGGCTCCACTGAAGGAACACCGATTTATTATAAAATACATGACACTTTGCTCCAATTGTCGGGGCTCCTCCATAATTTGGGCTCTGTATTCCAAAAACTCGGTTTTTGAAATCCTGTCTATTTTCTTCTCCAATTCCGCGACTAATTCACCCCGATGTGTTTTACAGGTCCGCCAGAAATTGGCTAATGGGGCAAACTTGTCATTGGCAATTATGCGCAAATGATATTTGTTTTGCAGGTAGAATTCAAATGAACCACCACCGAAGAATGGCGAAATAATCCGGTCAAAAGCGGAAATGTCGAACTGTTGGGCTACTATCTCATCCAATATTTTACAGGCGCGGGTTTTACCACCGGGATATCGCAATGGGGATTGATTCATTTGGAGCTAGACGTATAATTGGAATAGTTTTAAGCCAATCTGGGTGGCTCGGTTGACGGTGGAATATTTTTTCGCCGTATCGATATGAACAAATTTTATTTAATAGGAATAGTAATAGCGGCGATTATCGCCAGCATTTTCATCATAACTTTCGCATTATTTGGCTATATTCTGTATAATAAATACATTTATTTGTTCAAAGTGATCAGGAAGATGGAGAATGACAAATATTTGTGGCCGCTAACGAAAAAAATATCAAATGGGATCACGAATTACGTGGATAAAAAAGGGAAAACACTTTTGATTGGAGTGGGGAATTGCACAGTTCTAGAGAGTTTAGTGAAAAAATTGGAGCCAGGGGCGAAAATTGATGTGATCGACAGTAATAAATATTTACTGGAAATTGCAAAAGAGAAATATGGGGATAGATGCACTTATATAGAGGGGGATTTCTTGACAAATCGGTTCCCATCTTTATACGAAAATGTGGTCTCCAGTTTGCCACATAAGGAGTTTGTTTTACAGGACATTGATATGATATTTGATAAATATTATAATTTGTCGATGAAGAATATTATTTATTTTGAGAATAAGATGCCACATGTAAAAAATTCATATGTGAAAATGCTTATTGATAAAAAGAGCGGAGACAAATGGAAACTGACGACGGTTAAAAATTTTAAGAATATCCCACCGGTGAATTTGTGCATTTTAAGTAAGTCCGACTTCAATAGCTAGAGCACCGAACTCTTTTATTTCGTTAAATTTATAGATCCTTTCAAACAAAATATTGCCGCATTTAACATCTGGGTATCCTGGGAGAACCCTGTAGAATTTTTCGTTGAATAGGAGTTCGCGGAAATTGGGGTATTTGGTCAGCTTGGTTATTTTTACTGTGACGGACTTTTCTTTGCCATTATGATTATTGATAAAACGGATGGTATCATTCACTTTGAATTCTGTAAATATGCCTTTGAATAATCGGGCTTCTACTTGTTTTTGTCCGTTTTCTATAAGGGATAGCCAGGGCTCACGAATAGTTACTTCAAACTCACGAGGGGGACGGTTTCCATTCTTTTTTCTCTTCACTTGCGGTCCATTGGAAGAGTTGTCGCCATTCTTTTTCCTCTTTACTTGCGGTCCAATCGAAGAGTTGTCGCCATTCTTTTTTCTCTTTACTTGCGGTCCATTGGAAGAGTTGTCGCCATTCTTTTTTCTCTTTACTTGCGGTCCATTAGAAGATTCACCATTCTTTTTATTCTTAACTTGAGGTCCATTAGAAGAATTTTCCTCATTGTTCTCCTCTTCATTGTTCTCCTCTTCATTTTCTACTTCATTCTCCTCTTTGTTCGACTCGCCATTCTTCTTATTCTTTACATTGGGACCATTGGACTTAACATTCTTCTTGTTCTTAACTTGGGGACCATTGGGCTCGCCATTCTTCTTATTCTTCACTCGGGGACCATTGGGCTCACTGTCTTCAACAATATCAAAAGTGAATGCAGTAAATTTGGCGTCTTTCAATCGATTACCATAGGTTTCTTCGAAAACCTTTTCACCATCTTTGTATGATTTTGAACGAGGAAGAATTGATTTCAGCTTCATTTCTTTCAACATTGTCGGGATGTCAGTGAATTTCTTTATATCTTTGACTTTCACACTTATTCTTTCACTGGAGTTGGCTTTATTGCCTACATCTTTGAAAATGACTATATCACCTTTTTTAATTCCTTGGAGGTCCGCATCTATTTTTCCAATCACGGTTTTTTTCCCATTTTTTATGTCTTGGAAATGTGCGTCTTCAAATGCTAATTCTATCATATTATTATAAGATAGAATAAAAAATTATTTTCTAGTTATTGAAAATAGTTTCTGATCTAATAAACTTCTTAATTGTTTTTTGATTTCATTATTTTTAATACTTAATATTGCTGATTTTATATCTGCAATTTTAATTGTTTTACTTGGTAATTTTTTAATTAATTTTATTATTTTCTTCTCATTACCAGTTGGCACTCTTTTAAAACCAGAATTATCTTCTAATTGATAACTACTTTGAACAGGTTTTTTGTTAGAATTTATTTTATTTCTATAAGATACATCCTTCATAACTTTTCCTGAATCTTTTGGAAATGTTTGTCTTGTTGGTTTTGTTAAATTTTTGCTATCTTTTTTTGTAAATTTTTTAGCCCATGGGGATTTTTCTGGTTTTGGCTTAAATGTTTGAACTTGTTTTATATTTGGTGTTGCAAGTTCATTAGTAGTGCGATTCTTTTTATCAAGCTTTATTTGTTCTATTTTTTTAAATTTATTAATTAATTCTTGGTATTTTTTCTTTGTTTTAGGAAAAATCTTTATTTCTTCAGTATTTAATTTTTTGTATAGTTTTTGTAGTTCAGCTTTATTTTTTTCATCTACTAATAATAATGAATTTTTAAGATATCTCTTAAATAAATTTTTTTCTTCAGATACCTCATTATATTTTTCTTGAATTGCTTTTTTATTATTTTCTATATTTTCCCTAAATTTTGTAGATTCCTGCTTTATTTGTTTGCTATTTACAAAATTCTTATATTTATTTATAAGTATTTTTCTATTTGTTTTATTATAATCACTATCAGTATATAATTTCATCAATAAGTCATCAACTTCTTTTTTAAGTGCCTGTTTTTTATCTTTATTATTTGATTGAATCATTTCTTCTGATTTAGTAAATAATATATCATATTTCTTATCTAAATCTTCTATACTTAATCTCTTAAATTCATTAGAAATAGTGTCTCTTACTTTTTTTAGGTATCTATGACTATTTCCTGTTTTATTACTTTTTATTTGTTGAAATAATTGAGCTTTTTTTAATTGTAATTCTGATTTTTTTTCTTCAGTATCAGCTTCATGTATTTGTTGTTGTGTTTCAAGTATTTGATCAATTAATCCACTATTTTTGTTTGATATTTGTATTGGTATTGGTTGCTGTAGTCTAGCATATCTCTCCATTCTTTCTTTTTCTTCTCTTTTTCTTTCTTTTTTTATTCCTTTTGTTATTCCTTTTGCTTGTTCATGTATCACAGCTATACTTTTTTGAAGTAAAGTTGCTTCTTTTTCAAATTGTTCTTTAGTAGCAATTTTCTCTTCTAAATTTCTTTTTTTAGAAGTTGTTTTTTTCATAAATCTTTTAGTTCCTTTATTAAAATCACTTATTTCAGCAGTAAGTTTTTCAATATTTTTTTTGCGACCTTCTAAGTTACTACTAAGTTGTTGTCTTTGTTGCTCTAATTTCTTTAATATTTCTTCTGGATCTTTACTTCTTTTTTCCTGCTCTTCTTCTTCTAATTGTCTTTTTATCTCTTCTCTTTCTTTTTTATTTTGTTTTGCTTGTATAATTCGTTCTATTTCTTCTTCATGTGCTTCATTAGTACGTTGTTGTTTTAGATTTTCTTGCAATTTTTTTGTTTTGTTTAATTTTTCTTGTTCTTTAATTTCTAAATTTCGAATAATTGAAGATATTATTTCTTTTTCTTTTTCATTTTGTGATTCATCTAGTTTTACTCTTAATTCATTTATCGTTGATTGTCTTAATATTTTTATTCTTCTTTCTTCTCTTAATTTGGCAATCATTGAAGATAAATTTTGAATTTGATTTTGATCCTCTTCTGGGGCTGCATATAGTTTTTCTATTAATTCTTCCATTGATGGACTTTTTAATTTTAATATTCCTTTTGTAGAAGCTAATTTTTTTGTTTTATCTACCCAATTTTTGTTTTTTAAATTTTTAATAATTGAAGATAATTTTTCAATTTCATTATGATTTTCTGTTGATGTTTCTTCTAGTTTTTTCTGTAATTGATCTATTGTTAAATTTTTTATTTTTAATGGTCCTTTTTCTTCTACTTTTTCTGCTAATTCTTTTTCTTTTATAGCTTGTTCTAATTCAGACATTAATTCTTTTATTATTTTTTTATTTGTTTCATCTTTTATGAATGATAATGAATTTAGTATACTTTCTTTTTGATTCCAATTACTAAACTTATTTTCTTTTAATTTATTTTGAATTTTTTTAATAAATTTTTCTCTATACCTTAATATTCTTTCTGTATTTAATTCATCTGAAAGTCTTGCTTGATTGGAAAGCTGTTTTGCTTCATTATTAATTTTTTTTTGAATATTTTCTGGGGACATTTGTTTTTTTTTTATAGATGATGGCTTTGTTTTTTCTTTGTCTTCGTTTTTAATTTTTGATTTATTAGCATTAAATGATTCTTGATGATTAGGTGGTAATTGATCTCCTCTTGTGTTTACCATTATTGGTTCAACATTAACTTTTAAAGATTGTTGAGCTTCTGATGCTTTTTCTTCTTCAGCAGGTATATTTGGAGGATTAACCGGTTTTAATGATACTAATTCTAATTTTTTATGTTTTTCTGGATCTGATCTGAATACTGATAATTCTGGAGATTTTTCTAGTCTTAAATTTTGTAATGCATTTAATGCGGTCCTTTCACGTCTAATTTGTTCAAAAAGTTGTTGTAAACTTCTTGGTAATCTTGTTAATAATTCTTCAGGAGTTATATTCGTTATTCGAAGATTTTTTCTTTGTTGTGGTGTTAACAACGTATCTCTCGCCCAAACTACATAATCTATTGGATTTTGAGAAAATTGTTGCAATTGATTCATATTTAAAACAGATGCTCTATCAGAAGTCGTTACTAATTCAAAAAAATCGTCGGCTATTTCTTCTTTAGTTGGTTTTGGTGCACTCGATGCATTTTTTTGATTACTAAACCTATTTAATAATGGATTTTTCTTTGCACGTGAACGTGCTCCTTTATTAGCTTCAAAACCTTCAGCTTCTCCTGTCTTCTCTAGCCTCCTTGCAGCTCTTTCTCTTTTTTCTGAAGCATTTTCTTGTTTACTCCTTCTTGTACTATTTAATTCAAATGCTGCATTTGTGGCAGCTGCACCAGGAGAATTTATATTAGCAAGTGTTGTATCAAATTCTGGTCTATTTCTGTGAGATTCTAAAGAAAACTGATGCATTAATTGCTCCAATCTATTTTCTGATGCAGCTATTTCCGCATTTATTTGTTCTTCACTTTTTGGTTGTGCAACAGTTTGTCCAAGATTACCATTATTATTATTATTATTATTTGAATCATTACCTTGATCTTGAGGTGGAGAAGGATTATTCGGTTCTCGGTTTAATAATAATCGATTATTTCTAGTATTTTGTTCTTCTGGGTTTTCCATTTCACGAAGTTCTCGATTTAAATTATTATTCCTTCTTTTCATTTCTTCCTCATTCATCTCAGATGCATTAACTGATGGTGATGTATCTTTACTTTTTCCTCCATCTTTTATAAAATAAGATAAATCATATTTTCTTCTTTTATCTTTCATTATAAGTATTTATGATATAATTTTTTTAGTAAAATCTTTGTATCTAAAAAACAATAATCTCTCTATATCTTTAATAATTATTCTTTTACCATAATTAAAATAATACTTCAATATAAAAATGTCGGCTAAAGCTTTTCTACTTTTACTTTTGCTATATCTATCGAATCTTCTAGTAATTTCATATTCTCTCAAATTTCCTTTAAAACCAAAATATATTCCATATTTTACTGGATTCAAAGCCATTTTTTCTAAAATGGATGCATCCAAAACATCATATCGACAATCAATTTCTTTCTTTAATTTTTCATAATCTTTCTTATAAATTGCATATACATCTACATCTCGAGATGCTCTTAATCCTAATGAAAATAAATAAAAACTCCCACCAAGCATTATAAATTCACCCAATAATAACGAATATTTCTTATACAAGTAGATCTTTAAAAATTTAAATAAAAAAAATAAACGGATTGTATCGTTTAATTTATTACCGTATGCAAATTTCAATTGCTCTTCATAAAAATCATAATTATTCAAATGCAAAAATATTTTACTACCTTCCACTAAATCATATAAATCTTTGCTCTCATAAATTGGAGCATATTTCCCTTCAATTTTACGCATCACATATACATGAATGTCCTGATTCTCTATGATCTTACGCGTGTGAACAGGTATTAATTCAACTTTTTTATATTCCGCCGATTTCTGGAATAAATACTCAATTATTTCATTAAATTTTGATTGAGAAAACATTATCTGTAGCATTATCCCATCCAATGCATGCTCTGATATCTTTTTATGAAATTCATATAAACAATTCTTCTCATCCTTTTTCTCCAATTTTTTCCCGTTTAAAACCAATAATTTCACATCCGGAAAACTACAGCAATAATATCTCCAAACCATCATCGTATATGCTTCATTTTTTTTGTTATTTGCATCATCAAGTTGCATATGTT
>Ga0315284_10002965_pt1 | contig 24188 bp, 15 predicted proteins | sample YL17G09_16_MG_FD_203696 | JGI IMG/M metagenome (GOLD analysis project Ga0315284, IMG submission 203696) | Sediment microbial communities from Yellowstone Lake, YNP, Wyoming, USA - YL17G09_16 | ecosystem: Environmental > Aquatic > Freshwater > Lake > Sediment | place: USA: Wyoming | collected...
TCGCTTTTCGGGGGACCGTGGCAGACCTGAATGGCGATAGCTTTGATGATCTGCTGGCCGTCGATGCCAGCGGCAAGTGGCACTGGATCGCCAACCGCGCCGGACGGTTCCAAGAAGCGGGTCTCAGCCTGCCCTGGAGCAAGACCGAACTTGTTGCCGCGGTCGCGCCCACGTGGCTGAGCAGCCCGGGCAAGCTGAACCTTGTCGCTCTCGCGCGCAGCGGCCAGGTGACGGCTTTCGAGAAAGAGGGACCGCCGGCACGCTGGCTCGAAGTCAAGATGAACGGCTTCAAGAGCAACATGCTGGGCATTGGCAGTATCGTCGAACTCAAGGCAGGGAACTTCTACCACAAGGTCATCGTCACTGGGGATCGCGTGCGCGTCTATACGGGTGACCTCCCGCGGCTGGATGTGGTGCGCGTGACTTGGCCCAACGCTGTGGTACAGAACTGGGTGAATGTCGCCACCAACAAACCTATCGAGGTGCGGGAATCGGAGCGGCTGGCCAGTTCCTGCCCGTTGCTTTACGGGTGGGATGGCGAGCGGCACGTCTTCCTGACGGATGTGTTGGGCGTGGCTCCGTTGGGCGAACTCTTGCCGGATGGCAGCCGGATCAAGCCTTACCCTGAGGAGTTGGTGCGTCTGCCCGACGGCCTGCGCGACCAGGACGGCAAGTACGTGTTCCAGCTCACCGACGAGTTGCGGGAGGTTGATTACTTCGACCAGGTGCGGCTATTCGCGGTGGACCATCCGGCAACCGAAGAGATTTATGCCAACGAAATCTTCTCTTCGTCTCCGTCGGGGCCGACTCTCCACGCGGTGCGCCAGAAATACTTTCCCGTTTCGGCCGTGGACGACCGCGGCAACGACGTCCTGCCATTGCTCCGCGAAGTGGACGGCCGTTATCCCAGCGACTTTCGGCGGCACCGAATCCTGGGCCTGGCAGACGTCCACAGCCTGACGCTCGATCTCGGCGCGGCGGCAGCGGCGAAGCCGCTGACGTTGTGGCTGAGGGGATGGGTCTTCTGGACGGACTCGAATGCCTCGCGGGCCCTGATGTCGAATTCGCAACTGCAATTGGTGCCCCCCTATCTTCAGGTGCGCGAGGCGCAGGGGAATTGGGTCACGGTGATTCCCGACATGGGCTTGCCGAGTGGCACTAACCGCACGATGCGGGTCGATTTGACCGGCAAGTTTCTCTCCGCGGAGCGTCAGGTGCGCATTGTAACCAACTTCTGCGTTTACTGGGATCAGGTCTTCTTCACCGCCGAGGAGGCAGCGGCGCCTGCGCCCGTCGAGCTGTCGCTGGTTTCCGCCGACTTGCACTATCGCGGCTTCTCCACGCCCGTCAGCGACCCGGCGCACCTGAGGCCGGATGAGTTCGACTACGCGAACGTCCTGGCGGAAGCCCCTTGGAACCCCATGTTCGGGAACTACACTCGCTATGGAGACACGCAGGAACTAGTGAGCCACGCGGACGACCGCCAGGTGGTGATGGCCACGGGAGACGAATTAACTGTGGAGTTCGACGCCCGCGGGCTCCCTGCGCTGAGGCCGGGATGGAAACGAACCTTCTTCCTTTACGCGCATGGCTGGGCCAAGGACGGCGAGCCCAACACGGCATACTCCCGGACCGTCGAGCCGCTGCCTTTCCGTCAGATGTCCAATTATCCCTACGGGCCGGGCGAGCGCTTCCCGAACAGCCCCGAGCACCAGCGGTACTTGCGCGAGTATCAGACGCGACCGCGCTACGTGCTGATTCCGCCGCTGGCTCCCGCCGTTCAATAGTAGCGTGAGGAAGTTTATTGTCTTGCTGCTTCCCAGGGAGGAGAGAGAAGCGGAACAGCAGGGAAGAGGCCCCTATTTCTTCCGCCTGCTCGTGGCGGGCTGGGTAGGTCCCCACTTCCAACCCCAGAACTCGGCGGAGAACGCCTGAAACTCGCTGATGCTTTGCTCGGAAACGTAGAACTTGTTCTCTCCGCCTTGGCCCGTCACAGTAATAACGTGGGTCATGTGGATTCCCGAGCCGGCGAAATCGTCGTCGAGAGCTCCTGGCCGGGCCATTGCGCCCGAGGTCGCACCCAGCGCTGACCGGGGGAAGGAGAAATTATCCACGCGTGCGTCGTTTCCCCCGCTACCTTCATACTGCAATCCCTGGGCTGTCAGCTTGAGGTGACCCCAGCACCCGCGGTTGGCAAACTTGGGGAACGGAAACCTGCCTACACTCTTCACTCCGTGGTAGTGCATGGCACGCAAGCTGATGCTCTGGAGGCTCTCCGCTCCGCGGCGAAATTCTTCTCGTCCGGGGAAGAGGCTGAGCAAGCGGGTGTAAATTTCCAGTGCCCGTTTCCGGTCGTTGCCTTCCAGAGCGCGGCGGGCCAGCCCCTCGTAGGCCGCAGTAGCACGGATTTCTAATTCCTTGGCCGCCGCATTCGTCGGATCTGCTTGCAGCACTTGGCGGGCAAGCTCAATGGCGTTCTCTCCCGGGGGCTCTCCATATTGGCCGGCGTTGAGGGCGTTCTGGGCGCGGACGAGCAGCGGCGTCGTTTGAGCCTGCCGATTCAGTGTGGCGATCTCGGCGATGTAGGTGGAGTTGTCCGGGAACAAAGCTGCCAGCTTCTGGTAGATTTGGAGAGCCTGCTCGAATTGTCTCTGGCTAAGCGCGAGTTTGGCTTGGTTTTCCCAGGCGGTGGCGGCCCGGGTTTCTAATTCCTTCGCGCTGGCGTAGTCTGGCTCGATGCGTCGCACTTGGCGTGCCCAGTAGATAGCGTTGTCGTCCTCTGGCTCACCGAAGCGGCGGCTCGTGAAAGCGTCAAAGCCCTGTCTCAGGAGCGCATGGATTTTCTCCTGGAGACGCTCTTCTACTTGCTTGCGGTCGCTGGCCGCCGGGGCCAGTTCCAGATAGCGTTTCCAGGCCAGTGCGGCGTCGGCGTGGCGCTTGGTGGCGTCCAGCGCCGCGGCACGCTCCAAATGAACTTGGGGCCAGAGGGGTGCGAGCTTCTCCGCCTCCTCGAACTCTCGCAGGGCCCCGCCGTAATCGCCCTGCTGGGACAGGCGCCGGCCCTGGTCAATGTGCTCTGCGGCCTGTGGAGAGGCGACGCTGCGCCGGCGCAAGACTTCCAGGATTGGCTCCGTCGCACCCGCGTTGCGCAGGCGGCGCTCCGCATCTTCAGTGAGCACAAAGTCGATTCCCATCTGATCCGCCAAGGTGGCGACGCGGGTCGGCGACACCCCCGCTTGGAGTAAATCAATAATGTCTGACTCGCTGATAGGCTTGTGCGAGGCTTGCGGTGAGGGCGGTGTCAAGGCGAGGCAGGGGTAGGCCAGGCTGAGGATCAGACCCCACAGGAGGAACTCTTGCAGCCAGGGCGCAACGCGTCTCAATTTATCGTTAACTCCTTTGAAATCAGTAAATCCAGCAGGCCACACGCCACCCAATCATAAACCAGTGGGCGCAGAGTGGCAAGGCGGGATCATCTCAGGGCTCACCGCAAGCCTCAGGCCATATATCCCCCAATCCAGAGAGATTTTTTCCTGCACGGGTGACTCTAGGTAATGGGCGCCTATTGGATGCGCCCGAGAGGTTCCGGCGCAGGGGGCACGGGTGGAGGCGCCATCAACCCCAGCCCCTGGAGGAGAAAGACCGTGCGCTGCGCTGCCCCACGCCAGACCAATTGACACCCTTCGCCCTGGCAGTTCTGCACGTAGACATCGCCGCCAGAGTATTCCAAGCTGCAATTTCTGAACGTGCAGTTGATAAACACTCCGTCGTCGAGGACCAGATGCTGGTTTTCAAAGATCTTGGTTTCGTGTCGGTTCATCGTTGGCTCCCACAGTTCGGACAACGCGTTGCTATCCTCCGACAGGCAAGGGCACGCCGCCTCCCGGCAGATTGTCACAAGAGGCTAACATCCACGGCGGGCCAGCGCAACCATCCCCGCTCTCTGCCCGGCGTCGTCTCGGGATGTCCTGGGGGACCACAAGACGCGGTCAGGGCTCGTAGGGCGGGGGAGCCACACGCGGGTGGTCATAGCTTGAAGTGCCTTTGAACGGTTCGTAGCGGCCGGTCATGCCGAACGGCTGGGTGCGCGCGCGCAGGGAACTGATTTCGGGCTTGCTTAGGGGTTGGAAGCTCTCCCCAGCGCGCGACGGGGAATATCCCCTCCAGCAGCCCAGAGCGACGACGACTTCAAGACAGTTAGCCCGGCCCCTGCGGTCGCGGCGCTTGCGGCGGCGTAGGCAAGAAACTCGCGGCGAGTTTGTCTGCGCATGATCAGCCTCCTGATTGGCGGCCGCCCTGGATGAGCAAGAAGTCCAGCATGGCTGCGACTCTCCTCCGATGCAGCCGGGTGGTTGCCAGGCAAGTCCGCAGCAGGCCGAACCTCACCGGCCCGAATCCAGATTGTAACTGCTCAATACGTCCCCTTTCCGGCTGACCAGCAGTAGCGCCGCTCGGCCGGGGGAAAGCTTCACCGCGAAGCTCTTCCCGCTGGCCGCGTCGCGGAAGGCTGCGGGCTGGGCCGAGGAGGTTTCTGACGTCAGCACATACAGCGTCGCGTCCTCGAGTTGCGTCGGGCAAATCAACAGGCCGGGGTCCTGCACATCGGTCGTGTACACCGGACTGATTCTAGCCTGACTTAACGCGAAACGGTAAATGTCCCCCACAGCCTTCAAGTTGTCGTTGAGCTCGAGCGGCAGGGCAAAGAACAGGATCTTGCCCCTGCCCAGGGCCTTCTCCGCATAGGTTTGGCCGGAGGCGAGGAAGGCGCGCTCCATATAGGTGGTCTTCTCTCCTGAGTAGCTTAACCAGGCCTCCCCTCCCGGCCACTGGACGAGGTTCTCGCGCGTGGCCAGCAGCCCCGGTTGACAATCAAAGCCCACTTCCTGGGCGCGTGGCGTGGGATGGAAATGCTCGTCGGCATCGAATCGGCCCGAGACCAGGAGCATCGCCCCATCGCGTACTTTGGCCAGGATGGCCTCCCAGGCCTTCTGACTGAGCACCCACGGGGAAGGAAGTATGATGAGCTTGGGGTTTTCCAGCAATTCAATCTGGTACTCGCCCACCACATAAGCCGAGGCGCGAGCATAATGGTAAAGCGCGCGGACGCATTTCTGCTGGGCTTCCAGCGCCGCGGGATTGAACACCGAAAGCTGGAGCGACTGCGGCAGGACGATAGCTATCTCGGGGCGCTTCTCGTCGGTCAGGTGGGGTGCGGCTTGTTTGGCGAATTCCCCCACTCCACGGAGCACGTCCATCCAGAGCTTATTGGAACCGTCGCTACGCTTGATCCCGAAGGCGTCACCCGTGGCCCAGTCCCATTGCAGCGCGCCGCTGTTGGCGGCCGCAAACCCCAAGGCCAGCTTGCGCTCGAAGAGTCCCAGGCCCTCCAGCTCATCCCAGCGCCAGGTCCCATCCATTCGCCACACCGGCTGGATGCCGGTTTCGCCAATCAGGTTGGGCATTCCCGGCCGCTTCGCCACCACGGAATCCCACAGGAGGGCGTCGTCTCGCCACCAGGTGTGGTTGACGGTGAAATCGACGCCGGCTCCGCCGTAAAACTGGGTCAATAGTCTGTCGCTCACGCCGCCTTCGTCCTGGCCCACCGTGATGAGCTGCTTGCTGGCCGTGGAGCGAATGGTGGAAATCATCTCCGAGACCCATTGGTTGAACATATCCTGGGCGAAGAGGTTGTAGTCGATGGCTCGCACTTGCCGGGCACTCCCATACCGGCTGAGGGCCAGATCGTCAGGGTCCGGCAACGCGACGGCGCCGAAGTTGCCTAACTCCTCTGCGGGCACGCCCCAGGCTTCGGCCAGCTTGCGGAGGTCTCCGTAGCGCTGCTTCAACCAGTCGTTCCACGCCTTGATTTCGGTCGGATCAGCGTTGGGCGTATTGCCGCGCCACAAGTGCTTGGGGTTGGAAAAGCTGGGCTCGTTGATGAAGTCCCAGCTCAGGTACGGGACGTCCTTGAAACGGCTCACCACGGAATGGATGTAGTTCTTCTGCGCCCTGCGGGCGATGGGGTCGGTGTAGGGATTGGTTCCCGGCCCGAACTGCAGAGGCGACTCGCCGGGAAAGCGCCGCACAGTCTGGGGATCGAAGGCGAAAAACGTGAAGTGCACTTGAATCTGGTGACGATTGGCCGAGAGCAGAAACGCCTCCAAGCTCCGCAGAACGCTTTCCTCGACTCCCCCGGTCACTTTATCGAAGAGGTCGGCGTGGTTGTTCCAGACTCCGGTGCGCACGAAGGTCACTCCGTGGCTTTCCATCTCCGCGAAATCACGCTCCCAGACATAGGCGTTCGCGCTGCCCAGAAAGCCGCTGTGGTAGATGTCCGTGGTGAAGTAGTTGGTGCCGAAGGGCAGGAATGGCGTGCCATCCTTGCGGAAGTAAGTCCTGCCAACTCCCAACGCCGGCCCGCTCCTTAGCAGTTTCTCATCGCGGGACCAGAAACCGGTCTGATAAGCCTCGCGGACCTTGCCTCCGTCCTCATGACGGGCACGGACTACATAGAGGCCCGGGGCAAGCGTCTTGCGAAAGACCACATTGCTCGCCATCGTGTCGCCGGAGCAATTGATCTGGGTAGACTCCACAACCTGGCTGCCGGAGAGGAGTTCCACGCGGATTACTCCGCCGAGGGACTGCCCTCTCCGCTGCTTACGCACATTGCGCAAGTGGACAACCACCTGCGGCGCTTCTCCTTCGGCGAACGTGGCATTTCCCAATTCGATCCACAGCAGGCTGGCTCCCTGGCTGGCGTATTCCGCCGCGGCGCGCACCAGAACGATGCCAGCCGGAGAGGCCCAGTAGCCGGGTTCAGGTTCGAAATTCAGCAGGACACAGCGCGTCCCGAGCAGCGGGGATGACTCTCCGCTCCGCAGTTCCCGGAAATCTTCGCTGACTACCGGCGCTGCCACCCGCTCGCCGCGGGTGTTCACCAGGAATCCCATCCCGCGATAATCACCGCTATCCCACCACGCACCGGCAACGAACACTCGACGTGGGTGCAACTCCCCTGGGTTCAGGAAGGAATAGTTCTCGTCCCAAACGAACTTGCTCCAGTCTTTTTGCGGCACTTCGTAGCTATGCCAGATTCCCAGGTAGCGGGAATAGGTGTTCTGGGGACGGGCCGGTGTGAACTTATCTCCCTCGCGGAAAACCGGGACAAACAACGGCCGCCCTCCCAGCGTCAGGAGATTTCCGCCGTCCTGCAGGTATTCGTGAATTGCCGGCCAGGCATCCGCCGGCAACGCCGAGCCGTAAGGGAGAACCAGCAAGTCAGCATCCCGCAGCGTTCCCGGCTTCCGCAGTTCCTCGAGGCCAAGGAAGACCGGTTGCATGTCTCGCAGGGCCGCCTTGAGCGATTCCTCTTCGACCGGTTGACTGTCAACGGTGGGGAACCCACTCTGCCAGAACACCACCACCTTGCCCTGCACCGGGGAAACGCAGGCAAGAAGGAGAAAGACTCCCATCCAGCGTCGCATGATTCACTCCTGGCCGGCCACGCGAGGAGCCGCTGTACCGGCGCTTGCAGATTTGGCTTGCTTACGGGAAGCGAGGGGCCAGCGCTCCATCGTCGCGATAAACATCTCGAGCGATATCGACAAGTCTTGCTGCCGATTGGTTGAACCAACCTCCGGAGCGCCTCACAAAGCTAGATGACTTTGGCGGCCGCGTCAAACATTTCTTGGCTACTGCGGGTGCCACCGTGGGCTACACGCTCTTCTTTCGCTCCGGGACAGCCAACGGCTTCAACTTCGGCGGCGGAGTGAACTACTGGTTCCGCGAACATCTGGGCTTGCGCCTGGAATTTCGCGACAACGTCTCGACAACTTGGGACACCGAACACTATCTGGGGTTCCGCGTCGGACTGGCCTTCCGCTGAGGCGGGTTCCGACCGAACAACTGCCAGGTTGCTGAGACCCGGCGGAAGGACTGCTAGGCGAACTGAAGCGCGCGCGGCCGCGGGTGATTCACCATTTCTTGCACCCGCAAGCGAAGATGGGCCAATGCGGCGGAATGAAGCTGGGAGACGCGCGATTCATCAACTCCCACCTTCGTTCCGATTTCTTTCATGGTGAGTTCCTGGTCATAGTAAAGCTGCACCACTTGACGTTCGCGTTCGGGGATGCGGCCGAGAGCATGATCGAGAATCTCCCTTTGCTCCCGCCGGTAACACGAATGAAATTGATGTTCTTGATTGTCAGCGACAAGCGATTCTTCGCTAGCCTGCCGGGATTCCTTGTTTCCCACCGACCCCATCGGCCTGAACCACTCCATCCCCAGGGTCTGAAGTTCGCGGACTGTGCGATACCACCTCTGCAAGCTCATTCCCAAACCCGCGGCGATTTCTTCGTCGCTGGGGGCGCGGCTCAGCCTGACCTCCAATTTGCGATACACGGACTCTACCTTCTTACTCTTCTTCCGCATGTCGCGCGAGGCGTGGTCCAGGCCGCGCAAGCCGTCCAAAATCGCGCCGTGGATCCGGTACCGCGCGTAACTCTCCAGTTTCACGTGTTTGCGCGCGTCAAACTTGCGCACCGCGTCGACCAGTCCCAGCACGCCCGTGCTTACCAGATCCTCCACGTCCACGTGTTGGGGGAGTCGCTCGCGCACCTGTAACGCCAGCCGCTTCACCAGAGGGAGGAGTTTCACCACCAATTGCTGACGTGCGAGGTGTTGCCGCAGCGCTCGAAGGTGCTCTCCGCTGCCGAGCCGCACGAGACTCTTCGCGGCCAGCCGCGGTGGGGCCAGAGCCGGGTGGGTCCGGACATGAAAAAGGGGGATTGATCCCCAGAACGATTGGTCAGGCACCACAGCTTGCGTTGCCATGCGAAACCTCAAACGCTGCCAAGTGCGGCAGCTTCTCGGGAATCTCGGTTTCTGCCTCGCACAGAATTCCTGCCCGCAGCCTCGTCTCGGTCGTCGAGGCAGGCCCACCCATCGTGGCCCGCATGAACTCCGCGGGCCTCATCCGGCAATCTCAGCGAACTGACGATCGGGCGCGTCGCGTAGGAGGTGGCATGCAAGTGGGCTGCCAGGACACAGCGGTAACGTGCCGGGGAAAGCAACGGATGCGCGCCGCCTGCCCCGCTAGTTGCTTGCGGCCACTTGCTTGTGCGTTCGCTATCCGCAGAGCGTGTTACGGAAACAGGCGGCCCGCACCTGCCGGAGAAATCAGTGATACGAAACCCCCGGACATCAATGAGTTAGGGGGATCGTCGGTGTGGATCGGAAAGGGGCTGATGCCTGTTCCTTGCGGTTTGCCCGGCTTTTCCTGCGCACGTCAGGATGGACGCGATATGGATAGTGACAAGCATCTCTCCGGGATATTTTAGGAACAGGCAATGCTAAGGCTGTGTACGCGATACCAAGGGAGTTCCATTTTGGGAAGGGTGTTACGATTATGGGCGCTTCTTCCCGCTGGGATCCTCCGTCCCTAACATGAGCGGCCTTTTTGCGGTTTGACTAGCGTGGTTGTGCGCGCCGGCGGCACCGGCAGGCCTCTGCCCGTACGCACGTTCTCCCGAGTTCGCTGAGGCCCGCTTCATTTCCTGCGAGGGCTCTCGCCGGGCCTCAAGTGCGAGGACCATTCTGCCGATACCCTACATTGCGTCTCGGTCTAGAAGCTTGCGCTAGGCGAGTTAGACCAGGGACGGCGCGCAGAACCGATTTGGGACGGCCGTTCCCTTTTGGGAATGACGCCTCGCAGTCGGGTGACCAGAGCAATATTCGGAAGACGGACGAGGGAGAAAACTTTGCCAGTCAGCACCCTTCGCAGCCCTCCAATCGCCCGGCGGCGCGAAGCTGCTGGACAAGGATCGACGCGTGTGGAGCGGAAGCGTAAAGGACCAGAAGGCAGCCGGAGACGGCGGGGGAGCCGCCAGAGTGAGCTGCGCTCTGGTTCCGCGCGGCCGCAATCGAGCTCGCAGCCTCTGCGTCTGCATCACGTAGACGAGCTGTCCCTTGCCACCATGGATCCAGCCGACATTATCCTGCTGGAGGAGGCCGACTCTTTGCGCGCCGCAGTGGAGTCCGTCTTCTTTGCCGTCCTTGCGTGTCCGGCATGCGGCACCTTGGGACTGATTACTCCTTCCCAGTATCTCGGAACTGACCCCGTGATTTGCGGCTCCAATCGTTGTTCCTGTCGCTTCCGCATCGACAACAAGACTCGCCTCATCTACCTGCCCGTCAACTGATCGAGGCTAGATGCGGGGGTCTGCTGTTCCTGCCAGAGGAGTGAGCACTGTGGTGAATCGGGACAGGAACAACGCGACATCCATCTGGAAACAGGCGTGGATGTCGCAGCCCAGGAAAAAGTGTGGCCGTCGGTCGTTCCGCGGGACGGTGGCGCGAGCGCGCTCCAGTTCGATCTTCTCGCCGGCATGCAGCGCGTAATACAAGGACTGCCGCGAAAGCTCCGCACAGCGGTGGGCATCGGGAAGAGCCTGCGTCGCGTCGGCCAGATACTCTTCTGCCACGCCAAGGAACGCCTGAGACTTGCGCGAAGGCTTCCACCCCTCCGTGGAAAAGAGCGAGGTCCTCTTCCGATTGCGCACCAGGAAGCATGCATTGGGGCAAAGGCTGGTAGGCCCGTGGGGACTCGAACCCCAGACCTGGCCGACAAGGTCGGCCCGCTCTAACCCTTGGGGCTCTGGAGCATTTGCTGAATCAGCTTGGCTGACTTGCAGCGCTTGAGTTGGAGCTCTCGCCTGCGAGCCTCGATCAGGGATGGAAAGGACTCCTGATAGACCAGCCTCCACGGCCCACGGCCGCGGGTGGCCGGGGAGTGTCCGCGCTGATGCTCTGCGAGTCGGCACTCTAAATCCACGGTGGAGCCGACATAAAAGCGGCCGGTGGAAAGACTCTGGAGGATGTAGACGCAACCCATGGGGGCCTGCTGGTAGGCCCGTGGGGACTCGAACCCCAGACCTCTACCGTGTCAATTCTGAAAATAAGGATAGCAGAGATGAGCAGCAGTAGCGTTCCGGGCAGTATTCATGCGGGTTTCATCGCACTGGCACATCACTTCCGTCAATACTGCTAACTGCGGCACAATCGTGCTTTCGGGACTGGCCACGTCACAAAACACGTCACAAAGCGCCTCATCATTCAATCTCGACAGAGTAGGATATTCTCCTTGCCGGTCCTTTCCTGGCGCGTCCTGGGTCAACCCTGACGTGCTGGCAGCTATTCTATGAGGTTACGCGCGTCCAAGCCGGCAGTGTTTGTGGGAGACGGATAGTGCGGTTCATCGGCTTGTGCAGTAACTGCACAAGTACCGCTTCAGCTCTGCGCCGAGTTCGCGCCTCCATGAGTCATCCCTGCGACCAGATGAGTGGCAGTTCGCGGCAGTGATCAGGGAGGCCGTGTAAGACCGGGTGTGGAAGACGTTTGGAGACTGGGCAACCTACTCCGCAGTTGTAAAGGAACACATGGTGACTGCCCGCGGCTCATCCCGAACATTCATTGCAGAGTTCCGGAATTCGGCCGGCTGCAGCCGAGCATAAATGTGGGCGAGTCGCTCCATGGTGGTGAGATGGGGATTTCACAACAACTACCGGACGCGGAAAGATCCTGTCCGCAAAGGGCGTTATCCGGCCCAGTGGCGCGCCGCCTCGCCTCTATTGGAGCGGAGAGTCTGCGCTGCGAACCTCTCGCGACCGCCACCCGTGTGTTCGGCGGCGCTTTTGGTAGGGGGGCTCTCTGGGCTCGCGATTCTGTGGCGATCGCGAATCTTACTTCAGAATGAAGGAAGCTGTCTCTTCAGCCGTTTCCGCTCCCTGTTTCACCACAAAGCGCAAGGTGAAGTCGCCCGGCTCAAGACGGGCGAGGGGAACTGTGGCGACGAACTGGATGCGACCGTCGTTGTCCGGCTGGCCGAGTTGTACCGGGCCCCTACCCAGAACCTGACCCTCCCGGCTGAGTTCCATGACCAATTGGGGAGCCTCCAGGGCGTTCTTGTCGGGGTAGATGACCATATAAAAAGGAAGAGCTTCCGTGCCCGCCTTGCTAACCACGGGGTTGAGCGTCGGAGAAATTACCGTGGTCCCGACTACCAGCGGGTCCGTCTCCTGACTCGACGCCTCTCTGTCTCTGGTGTTCCGTACGAAGGTAACGCTGCTCAAAGCGAGGGTGGTGGCTGCCGGAGGCATCGTCAGGCTACTCTTGCGGGCACTGATCTTGTTACCACGACCATCGAGCACCGCGGTCTCGACCGTGTAGGGCCCGGGTGGCAGTTCGAAGTGTTCGGTATAAATGAAGTGGCTCGCCTTGAAACCATCCAGTTTCTCGGCGGGCACGTTGAAGGCTCTCTCATTCTGGAACTTCTTCACCACCTCGCCGTGTCCATCCTTCAATAGAGCCACGTAGGACAAGCGGCCGGAAGACTCGCCCTTGCCCTGCTTCTCTAAGGTGACAGCGGCGAGCGGGATATCCATAACCAACTCGCAGACAGGCTCGCCTTGCCGGCCGCGGAAATGCATGGCCGTTGCCTCATAACTAAACGCCTTGGGCAGCTCAGGCGAGTCCAGGGCGGTTAGGAGGGGAACCTCGAAGGAGCGAAGCACGCTCCCTTTAGCCAGGGCCGGTGGAAGGGCAATGTATCCGGACCTCGATTGGACGCGCAGGTCGCTGGAAGCCAACTTGATGGTGATCTTGCGGAAAGACCCATCGTAAGTCTTGATTTCCGGATTGTAGCTAATCTCGTAGTAGGTCTGGATGTCTTCAGCGAGTTTGTGGAGTGGCCCTCGGAGATCGTTCGTGTTGGCGATCAGCGCGCCGCCGGTGGATTCGGCGAGTTCTTCCAATGCGGTCTGAGGGTTGGCCCGGGTGCTTCCGATGCCCGCATCTATGACGTTTGCCTGGTCTGGGCTGACAGGGCCACTTACGGTCGTAGCCTGGTCACGGGAACTTTGGGCGGCGGCGTTCAACATGTCCGTGGCAGCTTGATTTGTGCTGGTGGTCATCAAGCCAGAGGCGTCAACCGTGTAAAAACTCACATTCGCCCGATTGGCAATGCTGAGGATCTGTTTGAGCTGATCCTGCAATTCCTGCGGTACGACGACACCTTCGGAGAAATAGAGAATACTCTTCCTTCCCGGCAGCCTGTACTGCTCCTTGACCGCGTCCAGCAACGCGTAAACCGTAACCCGGCCGCCCTCCGACATGGCGTAACTCTGTTCGGTCCGAATCATTTCCAGCAACATCTGCGCCATCGCGACGGTTGCGAACGCCCCAGGGTTGGTGGGCGGTCCCCCGCCGGTCACCGTTGGGGCAGAACTGTTGATCTGTCCCTGAAGAGTCTGCGCGCCGCCGGCATTCGGTCCCAGCATCTGCTCGAGCTGCCTTCGAACCGTCTCGGTATCCTTGGAGAAATCGGTGACGTGGCTCCGAGTGGCACGGTCGATCGCCTGGCGAAGGAGTGCCGTATCGTTGGTGAACGCCTGAAGAACCTCGAGTTTGAAATCAATGGTCATGATGGCCATGTAGACATTCTGCGGGAGCTCGCCTTTCAGGAGGTCTAAGGCCGCATCATGAGCGAGCCGCCGGGCGTTGTTGTCCGAGCAGTGAAAGATCATCGTCACCAAGCGAATCTGGCGCAGGGGATCGAGCTGGGTTCGGGTTCCGCCGGCGCCGATGGCTTCTCCTCCATGGACGAGGCGAAACGAGGTGATCTTCTTCGGCTCGCCGTTATCGAAGATCTGAAAATCTTCCGGCTTGAGGTCGTCGACCCGATGGCCTTTCTTGTCGCGGACCACCACGTCCAGCAGCACTTCCTCCGCGGCGGCCCTGATAGCGGGCCCCGCTGCGGAAGGAGTCTGGGGCTGCTGTGCATAAACGGCCAGACCCAGGGACGCTGCGACAAACGCTGCCAGCGACCCCACAACACATGAAATCCTTAACATGATTTGTTCCCTCCCTCTCACACCCTCATGGCCGCGCCATCGCTGCGCGGAGTGCCCTCTCCATCGCCTCGGCGTGAAAGTCCTGTTGAGTCAGCCAGGTGCTGTAACGGACGCGACCGTCAAGACCAATCACAAAAACGCGGCTCGGCCACGCGGCATAAGCAGCCTCCATAGCGCCGTCCATTCCGTCCACGAGCGCGGGGAACGGCAGGTGGAGCTTAAGGCTGCACATGGCAGCGTGATCCTGTTTCTCCTCGATCGTGGTTGCCGGAGCCATGGCGACGCGTTCTCGCTCGTTTCGAGTGCTCTGCCATTGATCCGCGACGTGCGCCTCGCGGATGTAAACGAGAAAGAAATGCGCTTGCCGGCCATAGTGTTGGAACATAGCGTTGAGCGCATCGGCCGAATCACGGAAGTTCGGGCACGAGTAACTCCCGAACACCAGGACCACGGGAGTCTTTCCCCGGAAATCACTCAGCCGCACCCGGTGCTTCGCGCCGACCTCCGGCAAATCGAAATCGGGCGCGAGCGTGTTGAACTGCGGCCCCGCTTCCTGTGCCGCCGCCTTGCGTTCGAGACGGCTCACCGTGGCGCGCGCGCGCGCCACCGCAGGGCCCAGATGCAGCCGCGTATAAACGGAAAGCAGCTCGCGGTGGGCCTCCAGAGAGGCCGGGATGGCCTGGGTGACTGCTTCGAGTTGTTTCCGGGCTTCCGGCAGCTTCCCGGTGCCACTGAGGCATTCGCCCAAGGCCAGTTCCGCCTCGATGGATTCGGGGCGGAGTCGCAGCGCTGCCTCAATCAAGGGCATGGCCTCGGCGTATTGCTTGGAAATGATCAAGATCTGGCCGAGCGCCAGATTGGAAGGGTAATCGTTGGGGTTCTCCGCAAGCTCCCGGCGGAATGCGGCAGCGGCTGCGTCCGGATCTCCCGTATTCAAAAGAGCCAGGCCGTAGAAAGACTGGAGCTGCGGCAGCTTCGGATTGAGTCGGATGGCGCTGGCAAGCTCCCTCACCGCTGCCGGATAGTCGCCCGCCTCATAAAACTGCGTGCCCACAAGAAAGCGCGCCTCTGCGCTGTCGCCGTTGCGCAAGATTCGATCGAGGAGGACTTGCGCTTCTGCGATCCGGTGCTTGCGGATCAAAGCTGTGCCCAGCATGTAGTCAGTGCCCAGATCGGAAGGGCCGTCGCCCGCGAGCGGCTGCAGAAGCTCGATGACACGGTCATACTCGCCCAATTGCAGGTCGCAGTCCGCCAGCAGCAGGGTGATTTGCCTCCCCTGCGGCGCTTGAGCGTGCAGCGTAGTGAGCTTTTCGGAAGCCTCGCGGATGCGCCCGCTTTTCTCGTATGCGAGCGCCAAATTCGTGCCAATCCGGGCATCGCCGGGAAGCAACTGCTCCGCCTTCTTGTACTCTTCAATCGCTTCCTCGTAGCGGCCCAGCTTGACCAGGGCAGCGCCGAGATTCGAGCACGCGGCCGCTTCGTCGGGACGAAGTTTGAGGAAAGCGCGGTAAGCATCCACCGCGGCGGCATAATCGCCGGCCTGTTGCAGTTGCCAGGCCCGCTGGGCAATCGACATCGCATCGTCGGCGATTTGGGTGTGGGCCGCCCTGGGTGTCTGGACAGCCAGAAGAAGATCACCACCAAGACACAAAGACACTAAGACAATTCGAAAGGTACAAGGCAGAAACCGCAAGTGAGTCGCTTTCGATCTCTTCTTTCTTATCGCTGCTCTTCCTGGTGTCTTGGTGTCTTGGTGGTGGATTTTGCTCGTCACTTGTCACTCGTCACTGCTCTTGGATTCCTTTCCCTTCCACAATCGTGATGTAGCGATCAATGGGGAGGCGCGTGAAGCGATCTACTCTGGTGCTGGGCGGGGGCCACTTCACTTCAACCCAATCGATTTTAGTCCGGCTTCCGATCCCCAATACGAGCCTTGGGTCATGGCAGGAGAGATAGCCTCCGCCCGCAATCTTGTAAACGTACCGCTTCAGATCGCCTGCCTGCCAGGTCACCTTGGCCCCGACCGCATCGGGATTGGCTACTTTGCCTTTGAGCTGGATGCCCAGCCAATGATTGAGCTTGCCGACGTTGTTCCGGAGCAGGAGGGGAGCTGCGTTGTTGACAATCATCAGCACATCCACACCGCCATCGTTGTCAAAGTCACCAATCGCCAGGCCCCGCGCGGCAAAGACCTGTTGAAAGACCGGCCCGCTGTGGTCGCTCACGTTTTGAAAAGTCTGCCGGAAGTCCCTTCCCAGGTTGCGCCACAACAGGGGGTGTTCCTCATATTGAATCTCACTGTGCAACTGGTTCACTTTGTTGTCGGGGTGGCCGGAGACGATGAACATGTCCATGTTCCCGTCATTGTCGTAATCGAGGAACTTCACCCCCCAGCCGCTCATGGCGCGCACCTTCATCCCGATACCGTTCGAGACAGACTGGTCGTCGAACGTTTCATCGCGGTTGTTGTGATAGAGGGAAAACATTTCCTCTTCCACATCAGTCAGGAAAAGGTCCGCCCAACCATCCTGATCGTAGTCAGCGGCGTCCGCGCCCATCCCGGATCGCACCCTGCCGTCGGCGCTGTAGCCTACACCTGATTGTAGTGCGATCTCCTCGAATTTCCCATTGCCGCGATTGGCAAAAAGGAAGGTCGCGACCATGTCATTGGCAATGAACAAATCCATCAACCCGTCGTTGTTGATATCGGTGGCCACGCCTCCCCAGGCGATGCCGTGAGCGCTCGCAATGCCCGATTCCTTGCTGACGTCTGTAAATGTCCCGTCTCCGTTGTTGTGGAAAAGCCAGCTCGGCATAGGATTATAGACGTTCGGGATGCAATAGTAGCGCTCGGTCAACCCCCCAAAACCGCAGAATTTGTTATTCGCCTTGCTAAAATCCACGGACCCGCAAACAAAGAGGTCCAGACGCCCGTCATTGTCATAATCGAACCAGAGGACGCTGGCACAAAAACCGACAGCCCCCACGCCAGCCTTCTCGGTAACGTCAGCAAAAGTGCCGTCGCCGTTGTTGTGGTAGAGAATGCAGCGCCCATACTGGGATACAAAGAGGTCAGGCCAGCCGTCCCCGTCGTAATCGCCCACGGCGACACCCATTCCGTAGCCGCCCCCCGCCACGCCGGCTTTCTCGGTGACGTCCGTGAATGTGCCATCGCGGTTGTTGTGATACAGAGCGTTGCGAAGAGGAGGATTGGGGTCATAGAAGTCGCACTTGCCGCTGTTCACCAGGTAGATGTCCATCCAGCCGTCGTTGTCGTAATCAATGAAACCGCCGCCGCCGCCCAGAGTCTCCGGCAGGTAGTATTGCGGCGACCGCCCGCTGACATGTTCAAAGGTAATCCGGCTCGCCGAACTCGGGATCACCTCAAAGGCGGGCAGACCATTGGGCGCTTGGGGGATGGATGAGCCTGAGGCACACAGGATGAGCGCGGAGAGACCGTAACCAGCGAGCCCCGCGAGGCCCAGGGTCCGTAGAAACTTGCGGCGGGAGCAGGCCGTGCCGTCGGTTTGTCTTCCCTTCCTCATCCGTGATGGTTCCTCAACCGGCGATACTTCGCGGCGTTAGTCAAGGCAGAGTCGTCGGCCCTCCGCTGGTGACTTCATCCGCCCGGGCACGCTTCTGAGCCTGGACCTCGGCATTCAGCTTGTTGACGATAGCTCTTTCGCGATCACCCTCCTCCTTCATGCGGAGCCTGTAGTACAGCCTCGCCAAGGAGACGTGTGCATCCAGAAAGCTCGGGTGGTCCTTGACCAAGGCTTCGAGCGATTTCCTGGCCTCCTCGAGGTTGCCCATTCCAATCTGGCTGAGCACGATTTGATAACGGGCCGCCGGCTCGCCTGGCCGCACCTGGAGCGCGCGAGCGAGGTATGGCATCGCTTCCTTGCAGTTCTCGGACTGATTCAGCAAGACGCCGAGATAGAGATTGGAACCAAACTCGTTGGGGTCGATCGCCAGTTCCTCGCGAAAGGACTGCATGGCTTTATCCCGCTGGCCAAGGGTCAGCTGCGCAGTTCCGTAAAGGTAATGAGCCATGGGCAGCTTCGGGTTGAGCTTGACGGCAACCGAAAGTTCATCGAATGCCCCCGACGCGTCATAGATCGCCATACGTGCGGCGCCGAGCATCAGGTGCGCTTCGGCCGTATTGCCATGGCGGAGGATCTTGTCCACCAGGACTTCCCCCTTGCTTACCTGTGCGTCCCGGATCAGAGCCATCCCCAACAGGTACATCAACCCTTGCTCCTCCGGGTGCGTGGCTTCGAGCGGCTCCAGGAGTTCCACAGCCTTCTTAAACTCCCCCAAGCGGAAGTAGCAATCCCCCAGCAAAAGGGCGATTTTCAGGTTTCCGGGGTCGGCGGCATGAAGAGGCAAGAGCTCGCCCGCGGCTTCGTTGAGCTGCACGGCTTTGTAGTAAGCCAGCGCGAGGTTCAGTCGGATCTGAGGAAGGGGCTGCAACTGCAGCGCGCGCTTATACTCGACGATCGCTTCTTCATAGCGTCCGGCACCCACCAGAGCCGCCCCGAGGTTCGATCTGACCGGGGCAACGTCAGGGTATTGCTTCAGGAACAAGCGATAATCTTCGATGGCTTGCTCCAGTTTGCCGGCCCGATGAAGCGACTCCGCTTCCTTCAACAGGGCTTCGGGAGCCTGCTTGGTCTGCCCGGCCAGGAGGCCCCCCATCAACTGAATCACCAGGAAGGCGTACAGCAGTCGCCGGATCAAAAAGGCTGACACAGGTGCTGCAAATCGACTTGCCATGGGCACGACTCGACGAACAGTATAGCCGAGAGTTGGGCCGCGAAAAACCATAAAGCACTTCACGACGGATCGGTGGGGAGGGTGTGGAACGTGGCGCCTCTGCTGTGGCGACCGGTGCCTGGCGTGCGCGGCAGTGACGAGAAGCTATGGCTTGGCCGCTTGAGATTCGTAATAGGCAATTCTGGCTCTCAGCGTCTCGGCGAGCGAGTTGTCGTTCTCGCGCGTAGCGAGGTCCAGCGCTCGTCGCGCGACCCGGGCAGCGTCCGGGAATCGTCCCACCTCGGAGTACATAGCCGCCAGCATCTCCAGGCTCTGCGGCTCCTGGCCGCCGGACAGTTCCACTGCCCTTTCGAACTGCGGGATCGCCTGGGCGAAGCTGTGCCGCGCGGCTAACACGCGGCCGAGGTTAAACCGGAACTCGAGCGAATCCGGATTGAGGGCAACAGCCTTCTCCAGGTGCGCCACGCCGTCATCGAGCTGGCCGGCCCGGGCCAGGACAAGACCGAGCAAGTTGTGCGCATCGGCAAATTCCGGGTCCAGTTCGAGGGCCTTGTTGATGTGGCCGAGGGCCTCGTCGGTACGCCCGGCCTCGATCAGCGCCGCCGCCAGGTTGCCCTCGGCGATCGGATTTTTCGGGTCGATCTCGAGGGACTTCTTGTAAGACTCGATACCGTCCGCGAGCTTGCCCGTGCGTGTCAGTGCGATGGCGAGGCTGGAATAGGCGGCGGCGTTGTTGGGGTCGAATTCGACGGCCTTCTGGTACTGCGCGACCGCCTCGTTGAGCTGGCCCTGCTGGTCCAACGCAAACGCCAGGTGGTAACGGGCTTTGCCGTCCTGGGGGTCGAGTTCCACGGCCTTCCGCCACTCCACCAGGGCCGCGGCGTAATCACCTTTCCGAGCCAACTCACCGGCCAGGTCGAAGATTCTGTAAAAATCCGTGGCCGGGGCATCCATCTTCGCGATCCCGTCCACCGGGATGTTTACGAACTCCGGAATATTCACGCCGCGGTTGGCGGCCGTCGCGTTCTCGATCAGAATAGCCGGGCTGTCGTGGCCGTCGCTGTCGATATGCGTCAGGTACATCTGCGTGAACAGCGATCGCCCCTTGGAGGAGAAGACCAGCCAGCGACCGTTCGGGGAGAAGCTGTGCCAGGAGTTCATGCGCGGGGTGTTGCAGCTCAGGGCGCGGGCCGTGCCGCCTTCAAACGGCACGATGTAGAGCTGGCTATCGGGTCTCATCAGCAGGCCAGTACGATTCTGAACGAAGACGATCCAGCGCCCATCGGGTGAAACCTTCGGAAAGTCGTTGCTCATGCCGTTTTGCGAAGCACCGTCAATCCGTTCGGGGGTGCCGCCTTTGCCGTCGTTGAAAGGGATTCGGTAGAGATCGTACTGAATCTGCGTTTCGTTGGGATCGTTCGCGAACTGAGCCACCTTCTGGCCCTCATAATACGGGTCCTTGGCTTCCGCGCGCGAGAAGACCAGGTACTTTCCGTCGGGGCTCCAGAAGGCGCTGGTCTGCACGTAGCGCGGATCGTCGGCGCCCGGCAGAGGTTTCAGTTTCCCAGTGGCCTTGCTGTACCAGGCCAGGATGCCGCGCGTGGGATAGAACACCTGGCCGAACCCGTAGTCCTTATAGAAGCCGTTGTAGAGCCGGGCATCGAAGTCACGGATGTGCGAGCCGGGATTCTCGATGGAGGTAACGACGTACTGGCCGTCGGGCGAGATCTGCGACATGAACCCGAACCTCTTGCTTGCCTTCTCCTCCGCGAAGGAACTCCACCGGATCACATACTCATTGCGGATGGATGTCTCCTTCTTCACGGGCACGATGCCGTACAGGCCCTTGTCGTTGCCGGGGCCGTCCACGTCCAGTCCGAGGGTCTTCCCGTCGCGAGAGAACGAGTGGCAGTTCGCGCAGGTCGGCAAACCCTCCATCATCAGCCTGCTTTTCGGCTCGGCGAGGTAACGCAGACGCCAGGCGATCAGCGGAACGGCTTCGGTGGGAAGGGGCATGATGACGCCCCTCTCGCCGACCGGCACGGATATCAGCGGGACGTCGCGGAAGAAGATGGGAGCGCCCACGGGATCCGTCGAAGTTTGAATGCTAACTTGCCCGCGCGAGACCGGCTGAGTCGCAGCCTCGTCCTGGAACCCGGTAATGATCACCGCCGCAGGCCGCTTGACAGAGTGTTTCTTGATGGCCGCCCAGGTTTCGGCGTCGGGTGTCCAGGAGTGCCCGGCCAGTTCGTTGGGGGCCAGTTGGGGAGCGACGGCTCCGGCTTTCGCGCAACGCTCGTCGATCTCGCCGATCGGCCGTTTCTCGCCGCGGGATTTCGCTTGAATTCCGTGTGAGTGGTCGCCGAAACTCACCTCGATCACCCAGAACCTTGCGGTCTGGCTCGCGTCCCTCCAAAGGAACACCGGCGGTGTGATTTCGCGCGGGAAAATCGCTCCAGCGGCGGGGTAGTCAATCGTGATGGCGGCAGCGGGTGCGGGCGTCGCGCCGGACTCGTGGCGGCCTTTGGCTCGCCCGTGCACGCACACTGCGCCCAGGATCAAGATCCCGGCAATATAAGGTGATAACCGCAGCAACCGCATATTAGATTGACGGAACCCTTCCCCGGTGAGTTACATCCTTGATCAAGCCCCACCGACACCCGTTTGGGCTACCTCGTTAACTAAACCAGGTGGCCTGGTCATGTCGCCTTCCATCAACATCCGACATACCCCCTAATGCGCGTCGCGGCACCCGCGCACCATGAAAAGAGGCTGCCCCTTGCGAGCCGGCCGAATCGCGCTCTCCTCGCGAAGTCTACGGCGGATTCGAGTCGATCGACTCTCGCAGCCGTTTGGATTCCTCGCGCTCTCGCACCGCATCTGCTTTGCGGCCCATCCTGCCATAGGCGCTGCCTAGGTTATAGTGAACCTCAGGGCTCTCCGGGGCGAGTTTTACACCCAATTCGAGTTCCCGGACTGCTCCGGCCGTATTCCCAGTTGCCAGCAAGGCCTGGCCGAGAGCGACGTGGGTGTTGAAATCCCCAGGACTCAGTTTCACCGCCTCCTTGGCATAGGACAGGGCAGTTTGCGGCTCGTTGCGCTTCAGATAGATCTTGGCCAAGGCTAGGAGGGCGGGGACGTGGCTCGCTTCCAGATCGAGGGTCTTCTTGATTTCCTGGATGCCGCGGTCGGGATGATTTCCCATCAGGAATGCTCCGAAACGGTAGTGAAAGTCGGGCTCCTTGGGGTAGTCCCGCAGGGCAGCTTCGAACTTATCGATAGCGACCTTGTAATCGCGGTCCATCACTGTAGCCATCGCATCGCCGAGCTTGAAAACCTTATCCTGGTCAGATTCCGGGACCTCAGGCGGTATCCAGCGTTTTCGTAGCCCAGCGATCCCGGCGGCCACAATAATCTCAGGTGTCTTCTGCTCGATCGCTGCTACGTCGAACAAGAGCACAATCGCCTTCTCGAAATAACCAAGCTTGGTGAGGACGAGGGCCAAATGAAGTCTGGCGGCGCTTGAAAGTTCCTGCTTCCCCGGAAACCTCAGGCGCTGGACCCGCGTCAGGCTCTTCAGGGCGGCGTCGTAATCCCGAAGCTGGTACTCGCACAACCCCTCGAGCGTCCAGGCGGGGGCCAGGTCCGGCTTTAGCGCGGCCAAGCGACGGAAGTCAGAAGCGCACTCCGTGTATTTGTCCAGGTCGTAGGCTATATTACCCGCATTCCACCAGCCGTCCTCCCAGGTTGGTTTCAGCTTCAGGGCCCTTTTGTACAGGGTTAAGGCTTCGTCCAACCGCTTCGCGTCGCGGGCCTCCTCGGCCTGATGAGAAAGACTCTCGAAGAGTTGTGCGGGTGCGAGGGGGCCGGCTGACTGGGCGTTTGTAGCCGAAGCAAGGGTCAGTATCGCCGCAATTCCAACGAGCATGGTGTGCATATTGACTGTACTGAATCAATCGCAGGCTGAGCGGGCGACCTGCCCGCGCGATCCTGTGCTCTTGCTCGGAAGCAAGATGCTCTCGCCGCGGCGACCGCTCCTCAATCTTCACCCGCCGTTATCGGACGGATGACGGAGGGCAGAGGACTGCCCCCTTGAAGCTCACGGCCGCCTGGAGTCCATCGACTTTCGCAGCCGGCTGAATTCCTCGCGCTCTCGCACCGCATCCGCTTTGCGGCCCATCCTGCCATAGGCGCTGCCTAGATTATAGTGAAGCTCAGGGCTCTCCGGGGCGAGTTTTACACCCAATTCGAGTTCCCGGACTGCTCCGGCCGTATCCCCAGTTGCCAGCAGGACTTGGCCGAGAGTCACGCGGGCGGTGATATCCACAGGACTCAACTTTACTGCCCTCTCGGCATAGGGCAGGGCAGTTTGCGGCTCGCCGCGCTTCAGATAGATCCTGGCTAAGGCTACGAGGGCGGGGATGTGGCCCGGTTCCAGATCGAGCGTCTTCTTGATTTCCTCGATGCCACGGTTGGGATCACGTGCCACCAGGAATGCGCCGAAACGGTAGTGAAAGTTCGGCTCTCTGGGGTAGTCCCGCAGGGCGGCTTCGAACTTATCGAAAGCGTCGTTTGGGTCGCTGCCTCTCATGAAGGTGGCCATCGCATCCCCAAGTTTCAAAACCTTGTCCCGCTCGGATTCCGGGACCTCAGGTGGTATCCAGCGTTTCCGCAACCCAGCAATGCCCACGGCCACGATGATTTCGGGCGTTTTATTCCGTTCGGTCAAGATTAATTTGTTCAACCACCCGATCGCCTTCTCGGAATAACCCAGCTTGGCGAGGACGAGGGCCAAATGGAGTCTGGCGGCGCGGGACAGTTCAGGGTTCTCCCCAAACCCCAGGCGCTGGACTTGCGTCAGGCTCTTCAAGGCGGCCCTGTAATCCCGAAGTTGGTATTCGCACAACCCCTCCAGCGTCCAGGCGGGAACGAGGTCCGGCTTTAGCACGGTGAGGCGACGGAAGGCAGAAGCGCACTCCGAGTACTTCTCCAACTCGTAGGCGATAGAGCCTGCGATCCCCCACCCATCTTCCCAGCCGGGCTTCAGCTCTAGAGCGCGCTTATACAGAGTCAAGGCTTCGTCCAGCCGTTTAGCTTCACGGGCGACCTCGGCCTGATGGACAAGATTCTCGAAGCGAGGCGCGTGGCTGGCTTGGTTGGCTGACTGGGCGTACGCCGACGTTGCCATGGTCAGAAGGGCCGCGATTCCAACGACGATGGTGTACATAGAAGTCGCGCGCGCGTCTCGCCCGCCGTCACGGGAGCGTCTCGCTCCCGCACCTGCGAGACAGGAGCGTGTGGGCAGGATGCCCGCGCTACGACGTATATTGTGCACAATAGTACGCCCTGGAGTAAAGTCAACCTCTGCTCCAAACCGGAAAAGGGCCGCCCCTTCGCGAGGCGGCCCTTTGTCTTTCCCGGCATTTTTCCAAATGCGATCAGAAAATGAACTTGAACTGCATTTGGATGATTCGGTGACCTTGTCTATCGGTGGCCGTACCGAAG